>Ga0247843_1001515_pt1 | contig 46646 bp, 40 predicted proteins | sample LaCruzMarch2017__FD_192420 | JGI IMG/M metagenome (GOLD analysis project Ga0247843, IMG submission 192420) | Freshwater microbial communities from meromictic Lake La Cruz, Castile-La Mancha, Spain - LaCruzMarch2017_8m | ecosystem: Environmental > Aquatic > Freshwater > Lake | place: Spain...
CCAAGTTTCTCAATCGTCTCCGGAAAATAGCTAGAAACCGCCTTTTTTTCGAATCGTTAGATTTATAAGTCGCTCTTTAGAAGCGCTTGGCATTTTTAAGTTTCATTTGTAGCGCATTAGAATAATTGTTGCGTATTAACGCCTTCGCTTTTATTCGTTATTTGTTTCCCCTCTGTTTCTTAGGAAGAAATCTATTAAAGGATCGAAGCTTGTTCAATCCTTCCGTAATAGTGACGTCTTACCTCGTCAACTCTGCGCTGTGGTCGCTGTGCCGCTGTGAGCCAACTTCTGATTTTTCTCACAGCGACACAACGAACACAGCGGATGGAGAACTTTTGCCCGCGCCGCCTCGCGCCCTCTCCATTCTGCGCTGTGGACGCTGTGCCGCTGTGAGCCAATTTCTGATTTTTCTCACAGCGACACAGCGAACACAGCGACCGGAGACTTTTGCCCGCGCCGCCTCGCGTCCCCTTTCCATTCTGCGCTGTGGTCGCTGTGCCGCCGTGAGCCAACTTCTGATTTTTCTCACAGCGACACAACGAACACAGCGGATGGAGAACTTTTGCCCGCGCCGCCTCGCGCCCTCTCCATTCTGCGCTGTGGACGCTGTGCCGCTGTGAGCCAATTTCTGATAATTTCTCACAGCGACACAGCGAACACAGCGCCCGGAGACTTTTGCTTTCGCCGACTCGCGCCACCTCTCCATTCTGCGCTGTGGTCGCCGTGCCGCTGTGAGCCAATTTCTGATTTTTCTCACAGCGACACAACGAACACAGCGCCCGGAGAGTTTTGCCCTCCCGCCTCACGCCCCCTATCCATTCTGCGCTGTGGTCGCTGTGCCGCCGTGAGCCAACTTCTGATTTTCTCACAGCGACACAACGAACACAGCGCCTGAAGATTTTTGCTTTCGCCGCCTAGCGTCCCCTCTCCATTCTGCGCTGTGGACGCTGTGCCGCTGTGAGCCAAATTCTGATAATTTCTCACAGCTACACAACGAACACAGCGGATGGAGACTTTTGCTTTCGCCATCTCGCGCCTCCTCTCCATTCTGCGCTGTGGTCGCTGTGCCGCTGTGAGCCAAATTCTGATAATTTCTCACAGCGACACAACGAACACAGCGGATGGAGAACTTTTGCTTTCGCCATCTCGCGCCTCCTCTCCATTCTGCGCTGTGGTCGCTGTGCCGCTGTGAGCCAAATTCTGATAATTTCTCACAGCGACACAACGAACACAGCGGATGGAGAACTTTTGCTTTCGCCGCCTCGCGTCCCCTCTCCATTCTGCGCTGTGGTCGCTGTGCCGCTGTGAGCCAACTTCTGATAATTTCTCACAGCGACACAGCGAACATAGCGCCTGAAGATTTTTGCTTTCGTCGCCTCGCGCCCCCTCTCCATTCTGCGCTGTGGACGCTGTGCCGCTGTGAGCCAAATTCTGATAATTTCTCACAGCTACACAACGAACACAGCGGATGGAGACTTTTGCTTTCGCCATCTCGCGCCTCCTCTCCATTCTGCGCTGTGGTCGCTGTGCCGCTGTGAGCCACTTTCTGATTTTTCTCACAGCGACACAGCGAACACAGCGGATGGCGAACTTTTACACTCGCCGCCTCGCGTCCCCTTTCCATTCTGCGCTGTGGTCGCTGTGCCGCCGTGAGCCAACTTCTGATAATTTCTCACAGCGACACAGCGAACACAGCGCCTGAGGATTTTTGCTTTCGCCATCCCGCCCCCTCTCTATTTTGCGCTGTGGTCGCTGTGCAGCCGTGAGCCAACTTCTGATTTTTCTCACAGCGACACAGCGAACACAGCGCCCGGAAACTTTTGCCCTCGCCGCCTCGCGCCCCATCCCCATTCTGCGCTGTGGTCGCTGTGCCGCCGTGAGCCACTTTCTGATTTTTCTCACAGCGACACAACGAACACAGCGCCCGGAGACTTTTGCTTTCGCCATCTCGCGCCCCCTCTCCATTCTGCGCTGTGGTCGCTGTGCCGCCGTGAGCCACCTTCTGATTTTTCTCACAGCGACACAGCGAACACAGCTACTGGAGACTTATCGTCTTTTTTGAAGAAACATGCAGGACCGCGCCCTTGGGGGCATGTGGAGCGAATTTAACAGGGGAGCCGCTAGGCGGTCGGTTCCCAGACGAGGTGTTTAGAGAGCATTGTTTCGCCGTCGAAGTGGAAGTAGCCTTGAAAGCGGCCACCTTGGATGAGGCCTGGAAGCCAGTGGGCGTCATCGGCCCACATTTCTTCGTAGGGAATGGCGTCGAGCGGAGTCCAGAGCGGGAGGGCCTCGTCGGTCTCGATGAGGTCGCCAGTGAAGCTTGTTGAAACGAAGACGCGGCAGTGGAGACTGTAGCCGTCGGTGAACTGGAAATGGAGTTGTCCGTGTTCGCGGACGTTGTGCGGGGTGATGCCGACCTCTTCTTGGGTTTCGCGGACGGCGCAATCGCTGGCGGACTCGTCAGGTTCAATGCGGCCACCGGGGGCATTAATTTTTCCAGCGCCGAGGCCGCGTTTTTTGCGGATCAGGAGAATTTGACCGTTATCAATGACAAAGCAGAGGGTGGCACGCTCGCGGGGCTGCCATTGATTCCAGAATTCATCCATGGGCTTGAAATGCCACTAAGGCAGAATTTGAATGAGGAGCTGGGGGTAGACGCCAAGAACAAGAATGAGAATGGCACAGGTGGCGATCGCCAATTTCGAAAGGGGGGAGACGACGACAGGACCTCCGTCTTCTGCGGCGGGTTGCCAATACATTGCGCGAATGACCTTGAAGTAGTAGTAAAAACCGCTGGCAACCGTGATAACCCCAATAAGGACAAGGAGATAAAGCCCCTCTTCCATGGCCGCCTCGAAGATGAAGAACTTTCCAAAAAACCCGACAGTGAAAGGCAAGCCGGCGAGAGAGGCGGCCGCGACGAGCATGGCTAGGGCGAGGCCGGGGGATCTGCGGGCCAGTCCGTTGAAATGAGAAATATCGTCGCCCCCGTTGGCCTTGGTCACCGGGACCAGGATCAAGAAAGCCAGAAAGGTCATGAGGAGATACCCGGAGAGGTAAAAGACGACGGCACGCCCGGCCAGAGGATTGCCGATGGCGGCGAGGGCAATGAGGAGGTAACCGGCGTGGGCGATGCTGGAATAGCCGAGGAGGCGCTTGAAATTTGTCTGGGGAATTGCCGCGAGATTGCCATAGATGAGGGTCAATGCGGAAAGCAGGACGAGAACGAGAACAAGCTTTTCTTGAAACGAGACGACGGTGAAAAATGGTTCCAGAATGCGGATTAGAATCACAAATCCCGCTGCCTTTGAGGCCACGGCAAGGTAAGCGGTGATCGGGGTTGGGGCACCTTGGTAGACATCAGGAACCCAGAATTGGAATGGGGCTGCTGCGATTTTGAAGCCGACGGCCACAAGCACCATGGCAAGGCCGAAGAGAAGACCTGTTTGGTTGGCGATGGGGATGAGGGAGAGGCTTCGTTGAATGGCGTCGAGGCCGGTTTCCCCGGTCATGCCGAAAATCCAGGTGATGCCGTAAACGAAGAATCCTGTGGAGAGGGCACCGAGGATGAGGAATTTGGTGCCGGCTTCCAGACTGGCAAGGCTGCGGCGCATGTAGGCGACTTGGATGTAGAGGGAAATTGTCACCAACTCCAAGGCGCAGAAGATCATGATGAAGTCGGCTGCCGAGGCCATCCACATCAGGCCCGCGCAGGTGAAGACGGGTAGAATGAAGAACTCGCCGGATCCCGCCTCGGGGCGTTCGCCGGGAACGAGGCGTTGCACGATCGGGATATAATCGATGGCAAGGATGAGCGTGAGAATCGTTGCCAGCAGGGCAAAGCGTTTAAAGAAAAGCGAGAGGCCATCAACCACATAAAATCCGGAATCCTGCATTCCCGGAGGGTTGGGCTGGATGAAGAAGGTGAGCACGAAGACGCAGAGCAGGCCAAAAATAGCACCGTGTGCGAGCGTGATTTTATTGGTTCTGAAACTAAAGGCCTCCGACATGAGCAGGAAGATGCCCAGACAGACGACACAGAGTTCCAAGGCGATGGGCGGGATCATGGCAGAAGCAAAGCGGGAGTGGCGAGGTTCACGAGAATTTGCGGGAAGAACCCGAAGAAGAGCATCACGGCGATGAGGAGGACGACAGCGGCTCTCGGGAAACCTGCGAGATCCGGCAGGCGCGACCAGCGATCCGGAAGAGGTCCCATGAAGACGCGGCGGTAGGCGCGAAGCATGTAAATGGCCGAGATCACAATGCCCCAGACGGCACAAATCGTTGCAATTTGGAACCCATTAAAGGCAAAGACTTCTTTGCCTTCCGCGGTTCCCATGAGGGATTGGCCGCCGACGAATCCACCGAAGAAGACGAGCAACTCACCGGCGAAGCCAACGAAGCCGGGCAAACCGACCGAGGCCATGGCGGCAAAGCCGAAGGCGAGACCAAGCTTGGGAGTGGCCCGCGCGATGCCGCCAAGTTCAGAGAAGTCGAGTGTTCCGGTGCGTTCGCGAATTTCCCCGCAGAGGGCGAAGAGCACGGCGATTGTGAGCCCGTGGCTGAGCAACATGAGCGAGGCCCCGGAGAGGCTGATTTCATTGAGGGCCACAAATCCCAAAAAGATGTAACCCATGTGCATGACGCTTGAGTAACCGAGCATCAGATCAAGCTTGCGTTGGGCGATGGTTACATAGCCGACGTAGAGGATGTTGCAGGTGAGGAGAACAAGCAACACGGGGGCCATGGCTTGCACCGACTCGGGAAGCACGGGGGCGGCGATCCGAATGAGGCCGTAGAGACCGAACTTCTTGAGCACTCCTGCATGGAGCATCGAGGCGGGGGCGGGAGCGCAGGCGTAGGCCTGTGGAGCCCATGTGTGAAACGGAAAAAGCGAGACAAGGATGCCGAATCCCACGAGCAAGAGAAGATAGACCGGCATCGAGTCTGGAATAAGGCCGGCATCGGCGAGGGCCACAATCTGGCGAAGGTCGAAGGAGCGCACGCCCTCGGGCTGAATGAGGTAGAGGCCGATGAGACCGAGGAGGAGGATGAAGCTTCCCGTCGCAAGATAGACCGTGGCCTTCCAAGCGGCGGCTTGCCGATCCCCCGAGCCCCAGATGCCGATGAGGAGGAACGTCGGAATGAGCGCCAGCTCGTGGAACATGTAGAAGAAAAACACATCCACCGAAGCGAAGGCTCCGATGACGCCGGCGGAAATAAACAAAAGACTCGCGTAGAACCAGCGCGGGTTGGCGAGCGGCGGACGGGCGACGCACACTGCGGCAAGGGTCACGACCACCGAGAGGAAAAGCATGATGAGACTCAATCCATCGGCACCCAGTGTGAAGCTGATGCCGAGTTGGGGCACAACGGGGAAGCTTGAGACAAACTGAAAACCGGACTCCAGCGGATTAAAGAAAAAGGTGAGAGCGGCGAGGAAGAGGACGTTGAGCCCCGAGGCGAGGATCGAGGTGGCCCGGGCATTGGTCCCGGCCATGATGAGGAGGGCCGAGAGGATCGGAACCAGAATGAGGAAAAGAAGCGGGCTCTGGGAACTCATTTGGAAAGCATGATGTAGAGAAGTCCAACGACGCCTGCGCCGAAAAGGAAGGCGTAGGCTTGAATATTGCCAATTTGGAGGAAGCGGAGGGCAAACCCGCAGGCCCAGGCGAGTTTGCTTGGAACTTGGACGATGAGAAGGTCTACGACCCAGCGGTCGGCCCAGGAGAGCAACACCGATCCCCCACCCTGGATTTTGTTAACAAACCAGTAGTAAACGTTGTCGATGTAGAGACGGTTTGCGAAAAGCGGGATCGATATGGGGTCTCGCTGGGCCTTGAAATAGAGGAGTGTGGCTAGACCTGCCCCGCCGAAGAACATGGCGTAGAGAAACGGGTGCAGGAGGTGCGGCACGGCGGCCGCACTGGGATACTCGAGCTGGAAGAAATGGGTTTGGATGAAAGGAAACCCGCCGATGAGGGCTGGAACAGCGAGAATGAGCATTGGGACAAGCATGGTGACGGGCTGTTCTTTGGCGTGCTCGGCGTGCTCGCTGCGGGCCTTGCCGAAGAAGATGACAAAAAACTCGCGAAAGATGTAAAATGCGGTGATGCCTGCGGCGGCGGCGACGAGCCAGCCGAGGAAGGGGATTTTCACCACAGCCCATTCGATGATGAGGTCTTTGCTGAAGTAGCCGCTGGTGTAAGGAGCGCCGGAGAGGGCCAGCATGCCGGCGATGAAGCAGATCATCGTAACGGGCAGCTTTTTCCTCAACCCGCCCATGTTCCACATCTCGACATCGTGGTGCATGGCGATCATCACCGAGCCAGCCGCGAGGAAGAGGAGACACTTGAAGCAGGCGTGGGTGAAGAGGTGGAACATGGCAACATCCGATGTCGGCGCGACGGCGATGCCGAGAACCATGTAACCGAGTTGGGAGATGGTCGAGTAGGCGAGGATGCGCTTAATGTCGCTCTGCTGCGTGGCCATGAGGGCGGCGAGAAAGCAGGTGATGCCGCCAACCCAAGCGATGACATCCAGGGCAGTGGGCACGGCTTCCAAGATGGGAAAAATACGGGCCAGCATGTAGACACCGGCGGCAACCATCGTGGCAGCGTGGAGGAGCGAGGAGACGGGCGTCGGGCCCTCCATCGAGTTAGGAAGCCATACGTGGAGAGGCATTTGCGCCGACTTTCCGACAGTCCCCATGAAGATCAGGATGCAGGCCACGGTGAGATAGATCGGGGCGCCGCTGAACATCGGGATTGCCTCGATGAGGTCCTTGAAGACCAGTGTTCCTGTGGCAGACCAGAGGAGCAGGATGCCGAGCATGAAACCAAAATCGCCGATGCGGTTGACGATGAATGCTTGTTTTCCGGCGTCCGCAGCGGAATCCTTGGAGTAGTAGTGACCGATGAGGATGTAGGAACTCACGCCGACGAGTTCCCAGAAGATAAACATCATCACAAAGTTGTTGGCCAAAACGATGCCAAGCATTGAGAAGAGGAACAGGGAGAGACCGGCGAAGAAGCGGGAGTAGCCCTCCTCGGCGCGCATGTAGCCGAGGGAGTAAACAAAGACAAGCGAAGAGATCGATGTCACGATGAGCAACATGACTTTACTGAGGGTGTCGAGTGTGATGCTGATCGGAATCGTGAGGTCGGGACCGAAGGTGAGCCAGGTGAAAGAGAGTGTGCTTTCGGCGGCGGGCTGGAGGAAAATCCACCAACTCAGCAGGCATCCGACAAAAGCGGAGAGGATTGCCAGGGAGGCGCTCAGCGTTTTGGAAAACTTGCCAACGAGGAGGATCAGCGTGGCGGCGGCCAGCGGGGTGAAGAGAATAATCCAGGGCGCGGTTTGCGTGCTCATCAGAACTTCAGCGTGGTCAGGTCCTCAACGTGGGTGGTTTGCTTGGCGCGGAAGAGTGCGACAATGATGGCGAGCCCCACGGCCACTTCGGCGGCGGCAACAGTGATGATGAAAAACACCAGCACCTGAGCGTTGTAGTTGGGCATGCCGTCGGCAAGCAGGTTGAAGCGGGAGAATGCGACGAGCGAGAGGTTGGCCGCGTTGAGCATGAGTTCGAGGCCCATGAAAATAATGAGGATGTTGCGTCGGAGAAGCACGCCGCCAAGACCAATGGCGAAGAGCAGGCCGCTGACGATCAGGTAATGCGCTAGGGTTGGCATGTTGGGTTCGCGAAAAATGGCATCGGCATCCGGCTCACTTGAGTTCCTTTTTGCTAAGAAGAACGACTCCGACCGTGGCTACGAGGAGGAGCACACCGACAATTTGGAACGGGAGGTTGAAATTGCGGAAAAGCGTCATGCCAACGGCGGCGACGTCGTTGATCTCTGGGTGGGAGACGGCAGGCATGACCACGTTGAGGGAAGGCAGAGAGGAGATGACTTGCGAGAGAGCGGCGACAAAGCCGCCGATGACCAAGCCTCCGCCGACCCAGGCGGAGAGGCGCACGCGGCGGCGTTTTTCTTCGCGCAGGTCAAGGAGCATGATGATGAAAAGAAAGAGCACCATGACCGCTCCGGCGTAAACGAGCACTTGGACAACCGCAATGAAGTATGCGTTGAGGGTGATGAACACGGCGGCGAGGCCGATGAACGACATCACAAGACACATGGCGCAGGAGACGGGATTTCTCAGAAGAACGGCGCCCAACGCGAAGATGAGCATGAGGAGCGAGAAAATCCAAAGAAGGGCAAGTTGCATGTGGTCGGGTCGCGGAGGGTTCTAGCAGTGAGTTGAGGGTTGTTCTACTTTTTTTCGTTCCATTTGTTCACAAGCCCGTTCATCTCGCCGCCGAGTTCGCGGAGTTTGTGGATGTCGTGGACCATTTCCTGTCGGGTGAGGCCGGTGATGGAGTAATCCTTGCGGAGGTAGATGGCCTGTTCGGGGCAGACCTCTTCGCAGAGCCCGCAATAGATGCAGCGGATCATGTCGATATCGAAAGTCTTCGGGCGTTTCTCCACCTTGGCCCACTGATCGCTGGCGGGGATTTCCTCGGGATGAATGGTGATGGCGCGGGGCGGGCAGATGAATTCACAGAGTTGGCAGCCCACGCAGCGGTCGCGTCCATGCTCGTCGCTCACGAGGGTCGGAGCACCGCGATACCAGGGAGGCAGTTGGGAGTCCCACTTCTGCTCCGGATACTGCATCGTGACTTTGGTTTTTCCGGTCAATTGGTTGATGATGTGTTTGAGGGTGATCATCAACCCCCCGACGATCGCGGGGAGGTAAAGTTTTTCGACCAGTGTAAGACGTGGTCGCTGGACGGTGTAAGCCATAGAAGTGGGGAGGTATTAACAAGCTTGCCGCGGCATGGCAACTTTGGACTCAGGTTTTTTGGAAAAAACCGGCACGCGGTTCTTGTGGATTGGAGGATCTTTGATCGAGGCTCTGGCTGTGGCGGACTTTGAGCATTACATCGGGATCGATTATTCAGGGGCTTTGACGGCCGATTGCGGACTGCCGGGTTTGCGGATTTTTGCAGCTTCGCACTTGTCGGCACCGAAGGAGGTCACTGCGGAAGGACACTGGTCGCGGCGGGCGGCGGCGCATTGGTTGGCGGGGGCACTGACTCAAAGTGGCCCGACCATCGTGGGTGTGGACCATGGGTTCTCTTTTCCGCTCGCCTATTTCGAGGAGCATGGGTTGAGGAAAAACTGGCGGGAATTTTTGCGGGATTTTTGCGCCCACTGGCCGACTGGTGCCCCTGGAGTGAGGGTGGAAGATATTCGTCGCGGGCGCGGCGGGCGCGGAGTTTTGCGGGGGGGATCTTCGCGGTGGCGTCGCGTTGCGGAGGTGCGGGCGGGAGCCAAGTCGGTCTTCCATTTTGATGTGCCGGGGTCGGTGGCGAAGTCAACCCATGCCGGGCTTCCTTGGCTTGAGTATCTCGACTCCGAATGCGGGGAGCGCGTGCATTTTTGGCCGTTCGACGGATGGGCTGCACCGACCGGAAAGTCTTTGATTGCGGAGGTGTATCCCTCCCTTTGGAAAGGCGATTTTCCGTGCGAGGGCGGCACGCAGGATCAGCGTGACGCCTATGCGATCGCGCGATGGTTGCGCGAGGCGGATGCGGACGGGCGCTTATCGGCGGCGATGAGGCTGGGCCTGCGCGGGGAGGAACAGGATGTTGCGGCGGTGGAGGGCTGGATTCTGGGGGTTGCCTGAGCGCGTCCGTGCGGGGAAGGGCTCAGTTTGGAGCGTTGATATTTGCGAGGCGGCGCTCGAGGGCGGGGTCCGGCTCGGCACCTAGGGCCTTGGCTGTCTCGTAGTGCTTTTTAGCAAGTTCGAGGGAGGGGGGGTCGGTGCTGACATACATAACGGCAAGGTTGAAGTGGGCGTTGGAGTATTTTCCGTCGAGCATGATGCTGCGCCGAAAGAACTCCTCGGCCTCGGCGACGTTGCCTTTTTTGCCGAGGGCGATGGCCATGTAATTATGTGCAACGGCGTTTTGGGCATCGCTCTTAATCACCTCCTTGAGAATCTCGATGGCATCTTCGTAGCGGTTCTGCCGGGAGTAGACGATGGCAAGGTTCACGGACGCGAAGATATCGCCCGGCTTCAAGGAGAGTGCCTTCTCGAGGGCCACCTGTGCGGCGGAGAGCTTGCCGGCTTGGATCTGGGTGACGGCAAGATTGGAGAGGGCGAAGTAGTTGTTCGGGGCTTCGTCGACGATTTTGAAATAGAGTTTCTCGGCATCCGTAAACCGGCGTTCCTTGACAAGATTGGTGGCCTGCACAACAAGCTCGCGGGCCTGATTGGAGAGGTCCTCCGCGCCACCCGGCAGGGGAGCAGGGTCGACGCCATCGGATTGCTTGATGACGCTCATCGCCACCTCGGGCCCGCCCGACTCGGGGTTCTGGAGGACGACGAAGGGATCGCGAAACATGTGCAGTTCTTGATCGGAGAGTTTTTGTTGTGGACGGGTGAGCACGGCGAGTTGCGCCGAAAGGTTGTCCGACTTCACGTAGAGTTTCTCGAGTTCCTGCTCGAGGGCGGCGACTGCTTGGGTGCGTTCTCCCTGCTCCTTGAGTTGGCGGAGGACGATATTTTTGAGGAGTTCGTTCTCCGCAGCGATGCGCTTTTGCTCCTCACCGGGCTCGGGATTTAGACGCAGCCGGGCGACCTCGCCGGTCGCATCGTCGAGCTGTGCAAGGAGCGCCTTGGTATTTTCTTCACGGGCGAGGAGTTTTTGTCTGGAGGCGGCAAGGCGGTCTTGGAGCAAGGCGACTTCCTCCTGCAGGGCGGCAAGCGCCTCCGGAGTGATACCGTCTTTCGTGGCTGCGGCGAGGGCGGCCTCGGTCTTGGAAAGTTTGGCGGAGAGGTCTTTATTTTCGACCTCCATCGCGGCAAGGCGATCGAGATCGGATTTGGTGGCGGCGAGCTGTTTGGCAAGCTCATTTTTTTCCTTGGCGAAGTCTTTCTCGATTTGAGTGCGTTCCGCGGTAAGGCGGGCGATCTCGGCATCGTTCTCTTTGAGGCGCTTTGTGCGGGCGAGCGCCTGGTCACGCTCACCGGCTAGGGCGAGGCGGTCTTTCTCGGTTTGGGCGAGGATTTTTTTGGATGCCTTGATGTAGGAGTCGGCATTTTCGAGTTTGCCGAGAAGACGAGCATTTTCGTCCTGCAGGACCTCGCTGTCGGCCTCGAGTTCGGCGATGCGCCCGGAGAGTTTGGCGAGGCGTTTGTCTTCCGGTTCGGCGGCGCGTGCCTTGAGTTGATCGCGTTCAGACACGACATTCTCGAGGGCGACCTCGCTCTGGGTGAGCCGGGAGGTGGTGGCGACGAGCTCGGCCTTGGTTTTTTCCAAAGCCATCTTTGCCCCACTGGCTTGGCCGCGCGCGCGAGTGAGTTCCTCCTCCAGCCTGGCAATCTGGCTGCGGGAATCCTCGAGCTGGCGACGGAGGGTGCTGGACTCCTGCCCGGAGGCGAAGGGCCTTGCGGCGGGGGCGGAGCCTGCGGTAGTGGCACCGGGCGGGCGGGTGGCCACCGAGGGCTCGGGGATGTCAATCTCGAACCCTCTTGTGGGGAGAGGATCCTCTGCGGGGTCACTGACATCCGCCATGGAAGACACGGTGGAGCGGAGGCGCTCGATATTTTCCTGTGCTTTTCGCAAGCGGTAATCGACGACCATTTGCTGCCAGGAGGGATCGGCATTGCGGACTTTATCAAGAATCGAGACCGTCGAGGTGTAGGAGTTGAGAGCATCGCGGAGACGCCCATCGCGCTCAAATTTTTCACCTGCCTGATACTCTTGGTAGGCTTGGAGGAAAAGGTCGGAGGGGTCGTTTGCCCTCGAGGTGACCGCCAAGGCGAGTAACGCGGCGGCGGTCAGTGCAACGAGTCGGGTGTTCATCTTGCTAAAGCCGATCATCGTGCCCGATGCCAAGGGGGATATCAACCGGAATTAGAAATCATCAGCACATCGCCTCGCGCAGACTGTCTCGAAGGGGAAAGAGGATCAAAATCCGCCTTGCTTTGAGCCACAACAGCGAGATGATTGGCGGCATGATTGAGCTTGAGGTGTATGCCGCTGGAGTCCGTCAACCGGAAAAAATGCTCGGACTGGCTCTGGAGTTGGATGTGATGTCGAACCTTCGCTACAAGGTCGATACGAACCACGACATTGTTTACATGGAATTCGCGGGGGATGTCCCGTCGGCGGGAACTTTGCACTCCGTGTTCGGAAAGATGGGGCTCGAGGCCCGGTTTGTGGGTCAACTTCCCCCGGAAGTGAACTCGCTCAGCAAAACGCAGCGAATCTATTAATCCTGAACATCACCGTCTGTCGGTGAGAGCATCTCGTTGATTTCCTTGTTTTCCCGCATCCATAATTCGTTCCTTACCTACTTGGGGCAGGTGGCGATACTTGCCTCGGATACGATTCTATCGATCCTGCAAGGCCGCATACGCTTGCGGTTGGTCATCCAGCAGATCGCGGAGATCGGCTTTAGGTCCCAGCTTGTGGTGGTGGTGACCGGGGCCTTCACTGGAGCCGTTTTCACCGCGCAGGCGTATTTTCAATTTGCCAGTTTGAACATGGAAACCGCGGTGGGACCTGTGGTGGCGCTTTCAATGTTCCGCGAGTTGGGTCCGGTGCTCACGGGCGTGATGGTCGCGGGGCGTGTGGGAGCGGCCATGAGCGCGGAAATCGGGACGATGAAGGTGAGCCAGCAAATCGATGCCTTGCGGGCACTGGCTGTGAATCCCGTGGATTATCTGGTGGTGCCGCGTGCCTTGGCCATGTTCATTTCGATGCCTTTTCTTGTGGTGGAGTGTGTGGGCTTCGGAATCCTCGCCAGCTACTATGTCGGTGTGGAGGTGCTCAACATCCCCGGGGTTTACTTTCTCGCCAACACACAAAAATTCGCGGACTCCAGCGACATCATCATGGCCTTGGTCAAGGGCTTTTTCTTCGCAGGCATTATCGTGTTCATAAGCTGCCGGGAAGGCCTCCATGCGAAAGACGGGGCGGTGGGAGTGGGACATGCAACAACCGCCTCGGTGGTGAATTGCTCGCTCGCCATCCTCATCATCAATTTCTTTCTCACCATGGCGCTCAACATCATCTTCCCCGCCGGACAACGATGAGCGAGCCCCTCATAAAAGTGCGGGATTTGGTGCAAAAGATCGGCGGTCAGGAAATCCTCCGAGGACTCTCGATTGACGTGATGCGCGGCGAGACTCTCGTGCTCCTCGGCAAAAGTGGCGGCGGTAAAAGCGTCTTCCTGCGCCACCTCATCGGGTTGATGCGTCCGATCTCGGGCAGCATTGTCTTCGAAGGTCAAGACGTCACCAAACTAAAGGAACGCCAACTTGAGCCCGTGCGGCGCAAGATCGGAATGCTCTTCCAGGACGGCGCTCTTTTTGACTCGCTCAATGTCTTCGACAATGTGGCTTTCCCGCTTCGAGAGCGTGGAGAAAAAAATCCAGCCGTGGTTCGTAAAAAAGTTGCCGAGGCACTCGCCATGGTAAACATGAGCGGGCACGACAAAAAGATGCCGGTGAACTTGAGCGGAGGCATGCGCAAACGTGTCGCTCTCGCACGCGCCATCATCTCCCCTCCCGCTGTGATTCTCTACGACGAACCGACCGCAGGTCTCGATCCCATCGTGTCGGACAGCATCAACAAACTCATCCGCCGCCTCCAAGCCGAGCTTCATGTAACCTCGATCGTGGTGACGCATGACATGGTCAGCTGCACTCACATCGCGGATCGTGTTGCCCTTCTCAACGAAGGGCGCATTTACTTCCTTGGCCACACCCGGGATCTTCAAACAACCACCGATCCCACCATTCGGGATTTTGTGGATGGAAGATCGGGGGAAACAGTTTATTAAAAAGGAAAGCATGAGCAGCGAAGACCGTGGCACACAGATCAAAGTCGGAATTTTCATCTTAATCGGACTCGTGACGGTCGGACTCATGGTTGTTTATTTCGGGCGTCTCGGCGAAGGACTGGCCAATTACTACAATGTGCGCGTCGAGTTTTCCAATGCCAGCGGCTTGCTGAGGGGATCCGAGGTTCTCCTTGCGGGGGCGAAGGTCGGGCGCGTGACAAACCCGCCGGCGATCCTGCCCGACATGCGAGGCATCTACGTGGACGTCCGCATTCTTGACGCAGTGCAAATTCCTGTGGGCAGCAAATTCTGCATCGGAAGCTCGGGACTCCTCGGCGACAAATTCATTGAGATCCGACTCGATCGCACCACCAAAGAGTCCGCCTTTATCCAACCGAATGCCACTATCCAAGGAACGGATGATTCCGGAGGCATCGGAGACATGGCTGCAGGCGCCGGCGAACTCATCGCCGACCTCCGCAAGACAGTTGGAAACATCAACGACGTCGTGAAGAAACTCGACTCCACCGTGCTCTCCAAGGAGGAACTCGCAGCCATCTCGACAACGATCAAAAATCTCGAGTCCGCAACGGGAAAAATCGACAACGCCTCGGGAAAGATCGCCGAAGCTTCGGGGAATATCGCTGACGCCTCACTCAAAGTAGACGGTCTTATCGTGAAAGCCGATGCGGCAATCCAAAGCGGAAAGGACACGATGGACTCCGCCAAGGGTGCCGCAGATCAACTGCAGAAAACCCTCGTCTCAATTAAGAGGTTTGTCGATCAGGCCCGCTCGGGCAATGGCGTGCTTGGCACTCTCGTCAGCAATCGCGAGATGGCCGAAAACCTCCGCGCGCTCATCATTAATCTCCGCAAGCACGGCATTCTTTGGTATAAAGACTCCCAACAAGCCGCTGGCGATACTCCCTAAGTTCCCCTCGCCAACCGCCTCCACGGAACCGCTCAAGGGGCTTTACATTTTTCGGGCTACCAGCAGGGCTCTCGTCTCCGGGCAACGCCACCTGCTCGCAGAGGGAGACAAGCTGAGCGTGACTCTCCGCCGAGAATTGAGACGGATAGAAATTCCGCTGCAGGCCCTTCTGTTTTTCTTCAAACACCAGGCGATCGTGACGCACCGGTGAGCGTGGCAGGCACACGAGTCTTGTGCCCTCGGAAAATCGATTGCCCCGAACAAAAAATTTCTTCGCTTTACTAGGAGGTGCGCTGCGCTAGGCTTTCCGCCCATTCCTATGTCGATCATTCTTCCGATTTTAATCACCCTGCACGTTATTGTGTGCTTAATGCTGGTTTTCGTCGTCCTCATGCAGAGACCTCGAAGCGAAGGCCTTGGATCCGCATTCGGCGGCGGCATCACGGACAACGTTTTTGGCTCGCAGACCTCAAACGTGCTTGCAAAGTTCACCACATGGATGGCCATTGGGTTCTTTGGGATCACACTCCTCCTTTCCGTCCTGACAGTAAAAGCCACCTCTGGAAAAACGGCGGTTCAGGAAAAACTTCTCAGCTCTCCGGTGCCGACAGCCACGCCAGAGGCCGCAGCCACGCCGGAGGCCGCAGCCACGCCGGAAGTCGCAGCCACGCCGGAAGTCGCACCTGTGGCGACCCCCGCGCAGCCCGCACCAGAGGCGATTCAGGAAGAGGTGACACTGCCTGCCGTGATGGAGAGCTCGCCAGCCGAGGCTGCTCCTGTGCTCGAAGCAGCGACCGACCAAGCCTCTTCTGTTGGCATCGAAAGCGTGACGGAATCCGCGCAGCCCGTGACCCAGGAAGCCGTGGTGGAAACGCCCCAACTCGAAGCTCCCTTGCCGCAGGCAAACTGACCCGGCCGATTTTTGGCGGGGGCCTCCGCCCTCCCCTCCCCACCTTTCTTTCACGATGAAATCCCTCGCCACCATCGCATCCGTGCGGCGCTGGAGAAGGTCTGCCTCGAAGAAGGTCGTGCTCGTTCCCACAATGGGAGCCCTGCACCACGGGCATGAGGCCCTCATTGCCTATGCCCGCCGCATTGCCGGTCCGCGCGGTGCCGTGCTCGTTTCCCTTTTTGTCAACCCCACCCAGTTTGGACCCCAGGAGGATTTTTCCAACTATCCACGTCCGGTCGCGCAAGACCTTGCAGCCTGCCGCAGGGCTGGAGCAGACGCGGTTTTTCGTCCCGCGTCGGCAGAAATCTATGCGACCGACGCGAGCGTGACAGTCGATGAGAGGTCACTCTCGACCACACTGTGCGGACGCAGCCGGCAGGGCCATTTTTCGGGAGTCTGCACCGTGGTTGCAAAGCTCTTTCTCATCTCTCAACCGACCCACGCGGTCTTTGGCGAGAAGGACTGGCAGCAACTCGCAATCATCCGCCGCATGGTTCGGGATTTGGATTTTCCGATCGCCATCGAGGGGTTCCCCGTGGTTCGCGAGCCCGACGGTCTTGCAGCAAGCTCACGCAACGCCTACCTCACACCCGCCGAGCGCCTCCTCGCCCCGCAGATCTCTGTCGCACTCGCGGCAGCCGCACATCTGCAAAATCCCGGAGCCATCGTTCGGGCGGCCCTGCGCGCGGTTCAAAAAATTCCCGGTGCACGCATCGATTACATCGAAGCCGTCGAGGCAGACACGCTCGCTCCGTTGGCCGACAGGAAAAAAGCCGGCCGTCTCGCGGCTGCGGTTTTTCTGGGAAAAGCCAGGCTTATAGACAACATTCCCCTCCCAGCCCGATCATGAGGCCCTTTGATTTTATCGTTCTCGGCAGCGGAATAGCCGGTCTGTCGTTCGCCCTCAAGGCCGCTCAGAAAGGCAGCGTCGCACTCATCACAAAGCGCGCCCTTGCGGACTCGAACACAGCTTGGGCACAAGGCGGGGTCGCCTGTGTGATGAGCGGCGAGGACTCATTCGACCTCCACATCCGCGACACGCTCGCCGCGGGAGCCGGTCTCTGCAACGAGGAGGCGGTTCGCACCATTGTTACCGAAGGCCCTCAGAGTATCGCCGAACTCATGCGGCTCGGCGTGCACTTCGACCAGCGCGAAAATGGGAACGGCTCGGTGGAACTCGACCTCGGACGCGAAGGCGGGCACTCGAAACGTCGCATCCTGCATTTTCAGGATGCCACAGGGAGGGAGATCGAGCGCACCCTCCTGGAGCAGATCGCGGCCCACCCGCGCATCGAGGTGATGGAAAATCACATGGCCGTTGATTTCATCACCACCGGCAAGCTCGGCTATGCGATGCAGAACAGCTGCGTGGGCGTTTATGTGCTCAACGAAGCAACCGGCGAGGTGGACACCCTGCGCAGCGATGTCACCGTTCTCGCCACGGGAGGCTGTGGCAAAGTCTACCTCTACACCACCAACCCCGATATCGCCACGGGGGACGGGGTCGCGATGGCTTGGCGGGCCGGTGCCACGATCGCCAACATGGAGTTCATCCAATTCCACCCCACCTGCCTTTACCACCCCGCGATCAAATCCTTTCTCATCTCCGAGGCCGTTCGCGGCGAGGGCGGCATTCTCATCAACGAGCGCGGACGCCGCTTCATGGAGCACGACAACCCACAAAAGGAACTCGCCCCGCGCGACATCGTTGCCCGCGCGATCGATGCCGAGATGAAGCGCAGCGGCTCAAAGTGCGTCTATCTCGACATAACCCACAAGCCCGCGGACTTCATCCAATCCCGCTTTCCCATGATTTATGAGACCTGCCTCCGGGCCGGGCTCGACATCACACGCGACTCCATCCCGGTCGTCCCCGCCGCGCACTACCAGTGCGGCGGAGTGAAGACCGACCTCCATGGCGAGACATCGATTCGCGGTCTCCATGCGATCGGCGAGGTCGCCTGCACCGGCCTCCACGGAGCAAATCGCCTTGCCAGCAACTCGCTCCTGGAAGGCGTGGTAATGGCCGCGCGGACTTTTGAGAAATCCACTCGCAAGCAACGCGAACCCGTCGCCATCGATCTCCCCGAGTGGCGTCCCGGGGGCGTCCAGGATGTGGACGAGCTTGTCGTCATTTCACACAACTGGGAGGAAATCCGCCGGCTCATGTGGGACTACGTCGGGATCGTTCGCACTGACAAACGCCTGCAACGCGCGGCCACGCGCCTTCGCAACCTCCACGCCGAGGTGCAGGAGTTTTACTGGAACTTCAAAGTCAGCACCGATCTTCTTGAACTCCGCAATCTCGTCACAGTCGCCTCGCTCGTGGTCGACTGCGCCCTGAGCCGCAAAGAAAGCCGCGGCCTGCATTTCACCCTAGACTACCCGCAGTGTGATGATACCCGCTTTCAGAGGGACACACTCATGCGCCGCATTTAGACAATCCGAGATGCACTACCTCGCAATCATGGCCGGCGGCGCGGCGGGAGTTGGAGCGAGGATGTTTCTTTCGGAATGGAGTGCCGCCCGCTTTGGGGAAATTCTCCCTTGGGGAACATTTTTGGCCAACGTGTTTGGCTGTTTTCTCATTGGAATCATTAGCGCCCTCACCGGCCCCGAGGGCATCCTTCCCGCGCCAACGCTTGTTCGACAAACGCTGATGATCGGGGTGCTCGGGGGATTTACGACCTACTCCTCGTTCACACTCCAGACCCTGAACCTCTTCACCGAGGGTCAGGTCCTGCACGCCGGGCTCCATGTGGTCATGACGCTTTTCCTGTGCCTCTTCGCAACGTGGCTCGGTCTCGCCTTGGCCAACTTGGCCGGGTCATGGTTCAGCTGAAAACCGGCGGTCGCCGGTTGGCAAAGCGAAACCAGTTTCCAAAGTGTTTCTTCAAACCCTCACGGAATGTGAGGCAAGTCCCCTCGGGGCGACCGCCGCGCCGCAACGCCTCGAGGACGGCCGGCACCGAGAGGGTGTCCAACTCGAACCCGGTGCTGGCCACACCCACAGCGGAGTCGTGGTGCGCATCGCTGGATGCCGTCATGCCCAGGCCGCGCTTTCTGGCGTATTCAAGAGCCTTGTCATTATATCCCCGGCAAGTCACCGCCGCGTTGAAGACCTCAAGCACCTCGATATCGAGCGTGTCCAGAACGGCCGCGCGAATGCCCGCGCGCCACTGATCGAAAGGATGGGCGGGAATCGCCACACCGCCCGCCTTTTTGATCTCCTCCAGAACCTCCCTCGCCGGCACTCCCTTCATGCGCGGCAAGGTCGCTCCGATGCAGAGCAGATGGCCCTCCGCAGTGCTCACCTCCACGCCCGGGAGGATAAGAAAACCATCCGGCACACGAAACCTCCGCAAGTAGGCGTGAACGTCGCAGGAGTCATGGTCGGTGATCGCAATTCCGCTCAGCCCCCGTTTCCTCGCCGCCGCGACCAGTTCCTCCGGAGTGCTGCAAGCATCCTTGGAAAAAAACGAGTGCGTATGAAGATCAAAACGGTGCGTCATGGATGTGGGATTTCCCTTGTTGACGGAACAGGTGTAAAGAAGGAACTCAATTTTATGAACGTGGCATTCAAAGAATGGGCCGTCGTCTGCGAGGCACTCGGCAGTGGTCGGCAAAGTGTGATTCTCCGCAAGGGGGGCATCGCCGAAGGGCGAGAGGGGTTCGCCTTCAAGCACCCGGAGTTTTTTCTCTTCCCGACATGGTTTCACGAGCAACTCGAAAAAACCACTCTCCCCGGCACCACCGTGCTGCCTCCACAGATTGAAGGTGAAATCGAGATTCGCTTCGCTGCGATCCTCGAGTGGAGCCACCTGGTCACCGATGCAGCCCTCCTACCCGCCCTGCGAGGATTCCACATCCTTGCCGACTCTGTGGTTGAGGAGAGGTTCCACTACGACGACACGCCCGGCCTGCATGTGGGCTTCGTCCGCGTCTTCCGCTTGAATCCCCCCTGCCGCCTGCCGATGCGTAAAAGTTTTGCCGGTTGCCGCTCTTGGATCGACCTCCCCGACATCGAGGAGGCACCCCTGGTCTCCACGCTCTCCGACGAGGAACACATCCGCCGGCGGGAGTCCCTTGCAAAAATCCTCGGGCGATCCGCAGCCTGAGTGGCACCAACGGCTTCAGCCGAGGGTCAACTTCATCACTGCCGCCGGAGTCTCGACCCCCTTTGCTCTTGAGCGCGGGCAGGCGTGCCGTTAATCAAAACAGATGAGTTTTCCGCGCCTCCCCTGTCTCCTCCTTTTGGCCCTGACCCTCTGCGGCTGCGACTCCAAGGATGTCGAGATTTCGAAGGATGGCAGCCCCTTTCACATCGACCGCAACGGCGTGACCGCAAAGGAATGGCTGGAAGTGCGGGCTTTCGCAAAATCCAAAGGCTATGACTTGCCCGACATCGGCAAGGCCAGCGATGAACTGGTGCGGGGCATCAGTTGGTTCGAGGCAGTGCGTTGGTGCAATGCCAAAAGCGAGATGGAGGGGAACAAGCCAGTGTATTACACGGGCGGCGAGGTTTACCGCACCGGCGAAAGACTTCCCGAGATGGATGTCGCAGCGAATGGCCACCGTCTGCCCACCATTGCGGAATGGGAATTTGCGGCGCAAAAAGCCAGTTCGACTGGGCTTCTGAACATGACCGGCACATCCGGAGAATGGTGCTGGGACCCCGATGGAGACAAGCGCCGGGTTGGTGGCGGCAGGAACATCGCCGAGGCTCCCTCGGATCGCAGTGCGAATCCGGGATTCCGCACGGCGCAAAATGGCGAAGGCGCTGTGGTGAGGCAAATCGCGCTGTCCGGCCAGTGGAATTTTGACGGGTTGAAGCCGGGCGAAAGCGCCAAGGGGATTCTCACAATAAAAAATCCCGGTTCCGAGCGTTTGAATGTGACTCGTATTTCCTATCCAGCGGGATTCTCTGGCGAAGCGGGGCCATTCGCCATCGAACCCTCGGCAGAAAAAAGCGTTCCCGTTGTGTTCGCTCCGTCTGCGGCAGGAAAGTTCGTTGGCGCAGTGGTGGTCAGCTCGGATGCGACACAGGGAAATACGGGCATCCCTGTGAGCGGAGTCTCCATCGAGCCACTCGGAGTGCTGGAACTCAGTGGCGATCTTGACTTCGGAGCAGTTGCCGTGGGGGAAAGTAGCGCCCGCACGTTGCTCCTTCGCAACACCGGCAATCACCCGCTCCATGTTAGCGGCATTACCCTGCCGACAGGCTTCCGCGGCACCTGCAGCGGCACCATAGAGCCTGGAGGCGAGCGTAGGGTGCGGGTCACATTTTCCCCCACCGCCCCCGAAACGCATAGCGGCCGGATGGCAATCGATCTCACATCGGGCACAGGCATGACCTCTCTGCCCGTAGGCGGAACTGGAACTCCACCGCCCCCCGCACCGCTCGGCATGACCACCGTGCAAGCAGGCACGCTTCCGGACTCCTCCGCTCTCGCGGGCGAAACCATCGGGACTTTCCACATCAACACCTACGAGGTGACTTGGGGGGAATGGCAGGCAGTGCGAAGTTTCGCCGTTGCGAACGGGTATGATCTCGAAAAAGCCGGCGCGGGCCGGGATGCCAACCACCCGGTGCGAAATGTCACATGGCATGATGCGCTCAAATGGTGCAACGCAAAGAGCCAGATGGAAGGTCTGGAACCCGTTTACTCGCTCGATGGCGGGATTTACAAAGCCGGCACAGGCATCCCCGCTATCGACACAAATGCCGGGGGATATCGCCTACCAACCGAGGCTGAATGGGAGTGGGCGGCCCGCGGAGGCGTCGAAAGCAGGGGATTTGCATTCAGTGGCAGCGAGGATTTAAACACCGTCGCCTGGAACTGGGAGAACGCGCTCGGAGCCGGCGAGGATTTGTCCGACGGCCGCGGCACCGGACCGGTTGGTGCCAAGACCTCCAATGAAATCGGCCTCCATGATTTGAGCGGCAACGTCGCCGAGTGGTGCTGGAACGCTGCCGAGGGCGACTCGCGCCGACTGCGCGGCGGAGGCTGGTTCGGCGCGGTGGCGGATTGCGAGGTGGCCGCGCGCAGCTTCAGCGGAGCCGGTCTCGGGTATGACTTCATCGGCTTCCGCACGGCCCGCAACCGCGTGTCTTCGGACACCACAGCGATGGCGGGGCAATCCCCTCCCCCCCCGGCTCCAGCCTTTACGACCGAGCCCGCACTGCCAGATGCCCAAGTCGGCATTGCCTACCGCGCATTGATCGCCGTTGAGGGAGGCAGCGCCCCATACCGGCTTCGCCTCAAGCCAGGCACCACACTTCCGGTTGGACTGGTTTTTTCGGAGGGCCAGATTCGTGGAACGCCCTCGACGGCTGGCAGCCAAGCTTTCACAATCCTCGCGACCGACTCCGCAAACCCGGTTGAAAACACCATCGCACGTGACTTCTCGCTTCGTGTGACTCCCTACGGCCTGGAAATCGAGCCCGATCCGGCAACAATTTCCGCCAAGTTCGACGAACCACTTCTCGTAGGATTTGTTCCAAAGGGCGGGAAGGAACCCTACCGATGGTCCGTCGTCGGGACGCTCCCAAAAGGCCTCTCCCTCAGCTCCACAAATGGAGAACTCAGTGGCAAGCCGCGTGCTGTCGGAAATCCCACTCTCACCATCAGAGTCAGGGACGCCAATGGTTTCACGGCGATGCGTCCGGTTCCTCTTTCGATCACAGCCAATCCGCTGGAGATCGTTGCCCCCACCTCTCCGGCTGCCACCGCCGGACTCGACTTCACTTGGCCGATTACGATCAAAGGCGGCGTCCCGCCCTACACACTCAAGCCAGCAGTGGAAAGCGAGCTTCCATCAGGCCTCACTCTAGACCTCGAGGGATCATCGGGACGCATCTCTGGAAAACCTACTACGGAGGGAGAATTTTCCTTTGCCTTGGAGGTCGCCGATTCGCGCAATGAAAAAGCAGAGCTTCAGCTTGCTCTCCCAGTTAGCGCCTACGACCTCGCTATCGCCGGACGCGCCGCAGGCCCGCTCGCCGGGAAATACAACGAACCTCTGGATGCCCAACTCGCGGCCACTGGCGGCAAGCCCCCCTACATCTGGAATGCCATTGGCGACCTCCCGCGCGGGATCACCCTCGGCTCAAAAACAGGCGCCTTCAGCGGCAATCCCACAAGCCTTGGACGGTTTCCCCTCATCCTCAAGGTCACAGACGCCAACAAAATCTCCGCCACAACGAACGCCACTATTTTGATCACGGCGGATCCCGTGCAAATCGCAGCAGAGCCCCCTCCCACAGCCACCGCCGGGCTCGACTTCTCCTGGACGTTGGCGATCCAAGGAGGGGTCCCGCCCTACACCCTCCAGCCTGCGACGGAGAGCACTCTGCCTGCAGGCCTCACGCTCAGCCTCAGAGGCTCAACAGCACGCCTCTCCGGAAAACCGGAGGCGGCAGGCCGATTCGCCTTCACCGTCGAAGCTGCGGATTCGCGTGATGAAAAAGCCAGCGTAACGCTCGCCCTCCCCGTCATCGCCTACGACCTCGCCATAGCCGGAAGCTCCGCAGGCCCGCTCGCCGGGAAATACAACGAACCCTTGGATGCCCAACTCACGGCCACTGGCGGCAAGCCCCCCTACATCTGGAACGCCGTTGGCGACCTCCCGCGCGGGGTCACCCTCGGCTCGAAAACTGGCACCCTCGGTGGCACGCCGGTAGTCGCCGGAAGTTTTCCCGTCGTCCTCGAAGTCACAGACGCCAACAAAATCTCCGCCACAACGAACGCCACCATTTTGATCACGGCGGACCCCGTGCAAATCGCAGCAGAACCCGCTCCGACAGCCACCGCAGGGCTCGACTTCTCGTGGCCGATCACGATTCAAGGCGGCGTTCCGCCCCACACCCTCCAGCTTGCGACGGGGAGCACCCTGCCTGCAGGCCTCACGCTCAGCCTCAGAGGCTCAACAGCACGCCTCTCCGGAAAACCGGCAGCCGATGGCAACTTCTCCTTCGTGCTCGAAGCCGCCGACTCGCGCGATGAGAAAGCCTCCCTCCCACTTTCCCTGACCGTGGATTCCTACAGCCTTGCCATAGATGATGTGCCACTCGCGGGCACCTATGGCCAACCGCTGGGCACCATCCTCACGGCCTCCGGAGGCAAGCCCCCCTACACTTGGAGCGCGACAGGCACGCTTCCTCAAGGGATCAGGCTCAATCGCCAGTCGGGAATGCTCGCGGGAACCCCCACAACAATCGGCGAGTTTCCCGTCCTGCTCAAAGTCACCGACGCCAACGCTGTTTCTGCCGAAAAAAACACCTCCGTCACGATTACAGCAGTGCCTTTGAAAATCCTCACCACCGGCCTCCCTCCGGCGAAGAAGGGGGTGGTTTACAACCAGAGGATTGAAACCAGCGGCGGCGTCCCCTCAGTGACGTTTCTCGTGGAGCCCGGCAGCCAATTGCCCGATGGCTTGAGCCTCACAGCCGACAGCCTTCTGGGCACCCCCGGGCTGACAGGCGTTTATTCGTTTGGCATTGCCGCCACTGATGGAGCGGGGACAACGGTGACACAGAAGTTTGCTTTGACGGTGAGGGATTATGGAATGAGCGTCACGGGACCGGCCACCGCCGAGGCACGCGAGAATGCTCCCTTTGCCGCCAACTTTAGTGCCGAGGGCGGGGAACCGCCCTACGCTTGGTCGATGACCGGCGCTGTTCCCACCGGCTTAAGTATGAACCCGTTGAACGGCGTCCTGGGCGGTAAGCCCGCAAAAGGCACCTCGGGGGACCGCAGGATACAAATCCAAGTCACCGACGCGGCGGGCATAACCGCAACAAAAACGGTAAATATCGCAATCACCCCATCCCCGGATCCCGCCTCGGCCGGCATGGTTTTTGTTCAGGGGGGCAACCTTCCCTCCACGTCTCCCCTCGGCACGAAGCCGGTGGAATCCTTTCTCATCGGACGGAATGAAGTGACCTGGGGCGAATGGAAAAAAGTGCGCGCGCAGGCTGCGGCCATGGGCTACGACATCGGCGATGTCGGAGAGGGAATCAGTGACTCGCATCCCGTGGGCAGTGCGAATTGGTTCGACGCGGTCAAGTGGTGCAACCTCCGGGCCGAGATAGAGGGCCTCACACCCGTGTATCGGGTGGAGGGCAGTGTTTACAAAACCGGCGATTCGATTCCAGATATCACTCCCGGCGCGGATGGATACCGCCTGCCAACGGAACTCGAATGGGAGTGGGCCGCACGCGGCGGAACGTCCTCGAAGGGCTATGCCTACAGCGGCGGGAACGACCTCGACGCCGTCGCATGGCATGCCGGCAATAATCCCTCCGCGCAAACCCGCCCGGTCGGCACCAAGGCTCCAAACGAACTCGGTCTCACTGACATGAGCGGCAACGTGCGCGAGTGGTGCTGGGATGCCGATAAATCCTACAGGCGGTTCCGCGGCGGGGGGATCAATGATGACACATTCAACTGCAACGTGGCCGGCATCGACTTCAACTACCCGAACCGCCGCACAGAGGATTGTGGCTTGCGACTCGTCCGCAAAGCCTCGAATTAACGCAACGCGGGGATGGACTCCTCAAGAAAAACCAAGCAGGCCCAGCCCACCGCCACCAGCCGGGTGCCAAGAGCGGGCGGGGTTATTTGCTTGGTCTGATTTCGCTGATCTTCGTGGCCTGTAGCCCTACGGAGACCATAAGCCCCTGGGGGTTGAATGAGAAGGCGTGGATTCCCCTCTGGAGGGTTGTTGTGGAGAGGCCGCCGATGACACCCTCGCCGGGAGTGACAATCGCCGGGGCGGTGCCGACCTCGAATCCGCCCGAGGCCCTGAAGTAGCCGAGCGCGTCCTCATCCATAAAAAAGAGAGCATAGCCGATTTTTTGAACACCCAAATCGAGGCCGCCGGAAATCGAGGTGATGTTGAAATAACCCACGGGATGGAGCCTGCGGAAGAGCGTGCCCTCGCCCACTTGCACGGCGATTCCCAGGCCGCCTTTGCGGACCTCCGGGAAGATGAGCACCGCAGCGGCACTGCGCCCGAGGACCTCCGCCTCAGGATTGGTTGCGTAGAGCAGCCCAATCGCCTCGCGTGATTTTCTAAGAAGCTCGGTGGCGGACTCTGCGCGGGCTTCGGCGCCGGGATTCAAAAGCAGGAAACCAAAAAGCGTGAGGAGAAGAAGAGTTTTCATTGGTGAATACCTCCCCAATGTCCCAAAGAGAGCTTGTGCCGCAAGGGAATTCCCCGCCGAAGGGGGAAGCGCGGGCTCGGGAACTACAGCGGCATTTGCTCCGGAACTCTCGGCGAGCTTGTCTGGATGCGGGTTTTTTCGTTGATCGTCGTGAGGAGCAAGACCCAGAAGCACTGAATGAGGACGGCCACCGGCAATTGCAAAAGTGGTGGCATGAAGTAGACAAAGCACACACCGGGCATCCAAACACACCACCCCGCGATCTGGACGGGTAGCATTTTCCGGGTCACGAAACTCCAGCGGAAAAGCGAGGCCACCGACTCGCGGGTGAAGCCGGCATCGCGGCTCGTGAGATAGCCGGTGACGAGCGGATTCGCAAAGAACGGGCTGTAGATAAACTGATCCACGAGAACCTTCGTCACGATGACCGTCCATTCATTTCCTGTGCCGAACCAGGCATTCTGACACCTGTAAAAAAAGTCGACAGTCATGCCCATCGCGCCCCAGAGAGGCGCAGTGGTGGCAAAGCTCCAGATGTTGCTCCTCCGGAGTCGACCCTTTTGGAAGAAGAGAATCCGCAGGAGTTCCGGCAGCAGGGCCCCGGAGACCATGTAAGCGGCAAGCGCGAAGCCATAGCCCATCTCCTCCTTCAGTTCGCCAACGTCTGCCAAAAACAAACGGGTTCCGCCGTGCAAAAGATAGGCGGCCATGAGGCAGAGCATGATGACCTGCAAAAGAAGGGCAGGCAGCAGATTTTGCCGCGCCGACTGCAGCCCAAGTCGAAATGATTCAAGTAGGGTCACCCTGGGCGGCCTTCCAAAAAGACAAGCCCGGCCCGGCGGCGTGCGTGAAAATCGCCAGGGAGGTTGATTTTTGCGGGACCCGTCGCGGGATCAAGGAGCGAGAGCACGAGCCGGGTCTCGCTCAAGCCGCACTCGGGCACGCCCGACTGGCGCAGCCAGCGCCGAACCGTGCGGGAACGCAAGGCGGGAGCCATTGCGCGAAGTTGCCCGCAATCCAAGGTGTCGGTGACCTCCGGCACAAGCGATGCCATCCACTCCTCCTCGCCGCGGAGAATTTCCGCTGCCCGCAGAATGGCTCCCCGAAAGGATTCGCCCATCACCTCGCCGAGGACCGGGAGCACTTGGTGGCGGAGCTTGTTGCGCGTGTGGTGGAGTCCGGCATTTGTCGCGTCCTCACGAAAAGCAACGCGGTGGAGCGCGCGATAGCGGTCGATCCCCGCGCGCGGAACCGCAAGGAGCGGCCGATAAACCGCGAGCCCGCCGAGTTGCGCCAGCGGCCGCATTCCTCCGATCCCGGCAGCCCCACTGCCCCGAAGAAAATTGAACAGACATGTCTCAACCTGATCGTCGGCAGTGTGTGCAAGAACGAGTGTGCGGGCCTTGGTTCGCAACGCGCAATTTTGGAAAAAAGTGTGTCTCAACTCGCGCGCGGCAAGTTCCAGGGATTTTTTATCCGAGGCGGCATAGTCCAATGTCGGGACGCGTGCGTGCTCGACGGGAAACCCCATTCGCCCCGCCTCGCGGAGAACCAGGCGGGCATCCGCGGTGGAACTTCGTCCGCGCAACGTGTGGTCGAGATGGCAGACGACGAGGTTTTTGAAGCCAAGCGTGGCCAGCGCGTGGAGAAGCACCATGGAATCCCTGCCACCGGAAACTCCCGCAAGAATTTTTTTCCGTTTGGAGACACCTGCCATGGCCAGCTCCACCGCCTGCAGGAGGGGATCCTCGGCGGCTGGATTATTTGGAGATTTTCGAGGCACCGAAATACGGCTGCAGCGCGGCCGGGATGTGAACGGAACCGTCCGGTTGCTGACCGTTCTCGAGCACCGCCACGTAGAGCCGCGCGAGGGCGGTTCCCGAGCCGTTGAGTGTGTGGCAAAACCGGTTTTTTCCATCCTCGCCTTTGAACCGAAGATTCATGCGCCGGGCCTGGTAGTCCTCGAAATTCGTGCAACTGGAGACTTCGAGATAGGCGTCCTGCCCGGGTGCCCACACCTCGATATCGTAGGTCTTGGCGGCGCCGAATCCCATATCCCCCGTGCAGAGTTCGATGACCCGGTAGTGCAGCCCGAGCGTCTGCAGGACGCGCTCAGCATCGGCAGTGAGGGATTCGAGTTCGGACCGCGAGTGCTCGGGTGCGCAGATTTTCACCAATTCCACCTTGTCGAACTGGTGCATGCGGATGAGCCCGCGCGTCTCGCGCCCGGCGGATCCCGCTTCGCGACGAAAACAGGGAGTGTAGGCGGCGTATTTGATTGGAAAGTCGGCCTGATTGACGATCTCCTCCCGGTGGAGATTCGTCACCGGCACCTCGGCCGTCGGCACAAGGAAAAGCCCCCCCCCGTCGATGCCATACATGTCGTCTTCGAATTTTGGCAACTGGCCTGTGCCGACCATGCAATCGCGCTTCACAAGAAAGGGTGGACTCACCTCGGTGTAGCCGTGGCGACCGGTGTGCAGGTCGAGCAGAAAATTGAGTAGAGCCCGCTCCAACCGGGCTCCGGCGCCCGTGTAGACCATGAATCCGCTACCGCTGATCTTGGCGGCACGATCGGGATCGATGAGTCCGAGAGCCTCGGCCAGAACGACGTGGTCCTTGGCATTTTCGATTGCCGGTTTCCCGCCGTGTGTCCGGACAACGGGATTCTCCGAAGCATCGCTGCCCACGGGCACCTCCGCCTGCGGGAAATTGGGCAGGTTGAGTAAAAGCGTATTCTGTTTTTCGGAAAGCTCGCTGGATTTAACGGACAAATCCTGCATCTCGTCGGCGAGGGATTTCACCTGGGCCTCAAGTGCGGCGGAGTCCTGATTCTGCGCGCGAAGTTTTCCGATTTCCTTGCTCAGGCGGTTGCGGTCGCCCTGGAGACCTTGGAGTCGGGTTTCCACCGAGCGGCGGTCAGCGTCGATGAGCAGGATCGCATCAACGGTTGCGGAGTGGCCTGGCGCGCGTGTGGCCAGGCGAGATTTGGCGAGGTCGGGTTGCTCCCGGATGGAACGAATGTCGAGCATGGGTTGGACAGGATGAATAAAATCGGCAAGATGCAGAGCAAATTCACAAGCCGATGTCAGCGCAATTCCGCGATTACTACCAAACCCTGGGCGTTTCCAAATCCGCCACACAACCCGAAGTCAAAACCGCGTTCCGCAAACTCGCGCGCCAACATCACCCCGACACCGCAAAGGACAAAAAGGCGGCCGAGGAAAAATTCAAGGAGATCAACGAGGCCTACGAAGTCCTCGGCGACCCGGATAAACGCAAGCGCTACGATGAGTTTGGCGCTGACTGGAAGCATGGCCAACCACCACCGGGAGCCCGCCAACGCGGCGCGGCGGGCGGCTCGGAAAACTACACAGGGCGACGCGGGGCGAAGGCATTCGAGGAGGACTTTGAATTCGGAGGCACGGGCTTCAGCGATTTTTTCGAGCAGATGTTCGGTGGCCGACGTGGTTCTCGCGGAGGCTTCGAGGATGCCCCCCAGCGTGGGCAGGACGTCGAAGCCGACATTCTCGTCACGCTGGAGGAAGCCCTCAACGGCTCCACCCGCCAGATTTCCTTCCGCCGCGGATCCTCTAAAAAACTGGAGACCTACACGGTCAAAATCCCAACAGGAATTCGCGAGGGCCAGCGCATCCGCCTCGCCGGCCAAGGCGGCACAGGGGCCGCGGGAGGCGGCGCCGGAGATCTCTTCCTGCGGGTCAAATTTCAAAGGCACCCTGATTTTGAAATCGAAGGAGCCGACCTCCACTACGACCTCGAAATCCCCGCATGGGACGCCGTTCTCGGATGCAACGTGACAGTCCCCACGCTGGGCGGTCGTGCCAAACTCAAGATTCCCGCAGGAACACAGTCGGGAAAAAAATTCCGTCTTCCTAGCTTGGGCCTGCCGCTCGGCGCAGGCAAACGCGGCGATTTTTACGCGGCTGTGGCAATCACCGTCTCGAGTGAACCCTCGGCGAAGGAAAAAGCGCTCTGGGAACAACTCGCCGAACTCCACAAAGCGTAGCTGCGGACTCCCGTGGCCTCACCATGGGCCCGACGAAGTTAGTGCGTCGGCGGGAGGCCACACCCCTGAGGCACTCCAAGACCAAGCTCAGAGCAGGTTTGCGCAACCGGGCACCGAACATTTTCTTGCTTGGGGGGGCTGAATGTCTTACTGCAAGAGCGTCCTCTTCGATGCCTATGAAATTCCAGAACACCAACCTAACGTGCTTGTGTGCATTCCTTGTTGCAGCACTTACCTTTTTCACCAACCCCGTAGGGCTCGCCCAGTCCTCAGCCCCGGCTGAAATGCAGCCGGGGGTGATCGTAATCACCGGTTTCAAGGGAAGTGTGCAAATATTAAACGCAAAGTCACCCGCTGGCGTCCCCCCCGTGCAGGGTTCGACTCTCAAACAAGGCGATACCATCATCACTGGAGCCACATCCCACGTCTCGCTGGCCTTCTCCAACGGCGCTGTGATGGAGATCGAGTCTGAGTCGAAGTTTGTTGTTCAAGAATACCTGCAGGAGCCGTGGGACTTCTCGCCAGAGGCTTGGAAAGAGATGGAATCCGAGCCGAGCAAATCCCAGACCACGGGCAACCTTGCGTTTGGTGATGTCACTGCGAGCGTCAAAAAACTGAAACCTGGCTCGTCGATGCAGATCACTACGCCTCTCGGCGTGGCTGGCATTCGAGGAACCACCTTCAGAGTTTCATCGCGAAACAATCCCGACGGGACCCCGAGCAGCAGTTCTGTGGCAGTGACCGAGGGGCAGGTTGAATTCTCTCCCCAAGGTGGTGGAGAGCCCTCCCAAGTCACAGCCGGTCTTTCCTCCGTCATCACCGTCACCCCCGGAGAGAACGGGCAGGGCCCGACCACAGAACCGCCTGCTACCTCGCCCATCTCGGAGCAAGAGAGTGGCTTGATCCAGCAGATCGTCGAAGGTCTTCAGAATGCACCCCTCAGCCAAAGCTTCATTAACGCGATGCAAAACTCCTCCACAGAGCAAGGAGACAGTGGCTCACAGATGAACCTCCCTCCACCCATCGGCGGGATCGGGTCGAGTATTCCTCCCATCAACATTCCACAGCCCACTTCCACTCCAACTCCAACGCCCGAGCCAACTCCAACGCCGACACCAGCTCCCAGCAATCTGTGAAGTTCCTCAGCTTGGCACTCCTGTGTTTGATCGGCGGATCGGCCCTCGCGGCGGATCCGGTGGAGTTCACTGTGGGCAGCTTCGTGTTCGAACGCCCCGGAGAATGGAAATGGGTGGTCCCCTCGAGTTCCATGCGCAAAGCCCAGTTGGCCGTGCCGGGAGCGAATAATGAAAGCGCCGAGGTGAATTTTTTCCACTTTGGCCCGGGTCAGGGAGGCGGCATCCAAGCAAATGTGGAGCGCTGGTTTGGCCAGTTCCAGGGCGCCTCGACGTCGCAGAAGGACGCTCAAGTCGGGAACACGCGCATCGTTTACGTCGAGGCGGCAGGAACTTTTTTCAGCGGTATGCCCGGGGGCCCAACCACTCCGATGGAAGGCTACGCGCTGCGCGGAGCGATCCTTGAGGATCCTGTCCACGGGGATGTCTTTGTAAAAATGACAGGACCAGCGGCCTTGGTGGAGCAAGCTTGGGAGGGCTTCGATGCGATGGTCCGCTCAGCCGCATCCACTCTCGGAACCACTCCTCGTTGAGTGCCTGCGCATGGTGGTGATTTGACTGATATTCCATAGATCGCGCTCGTTCATCGAAAAGCTCCAACCTCTCCTTATGTTTAAATCCCTCGCTCTCTGTGTATTTTTTGCTGCGACTCCCCTTCTGGCTGCGGACACCAACGGAGCCATTGCGGCCTTGAAAGCCTTGCCCGAAAAATACCGTGCGGGGGTTCTGAAACTCTCGGCCGACAATGCAAGCCCGGATCCGGAGACGTGGTATGTTTCGGCCAAGGCCGCCCCCGACAACAAGAGCACGCACAGTCTTGAGATTGCGGCGGGCCAGATCATATCTGACAAACCATCCATCGGCCTGCGCGAGATTTTCTCATCAGCCAACCCGATCGACCTGTCGAAGGTGCTCATCGATTCCCGCGATGCGTTTGGGATTGCGCAGGGATACGCCAAGGCGAGTGGCAAACTCATCGCTTCGGTTAGCTTCGTCCTCAACCAGCAAGGCAGCGCCGCTGTGCCTGTGTGGTCGGTCTGGTGCTACGCCCCGGATGGCACCTACTTCGGGGAGATGCAACTTCTTGCCACAGACGGCGCCGTGATCTCCAACAACGCCTTCCAAAAGAATCCCTAGGGAACCCTTGGATTGATGGCTTCCGGCAAACTCAGGCTTGATGCCGCCCTCTTGGCCGGGGGGTTTTTTGAAACGGTGGAAAAAGCCGCGCGGGCAGTGATGGCGGGCGAGGTCTTTGTGGATGGCCAAGCCGCCTCAAAGCCTGGAACACCCGTAGCCCGTGATGCGGCTCTCACTCTTGCTGCGAGGGACAAATTTGTCGGGCGCGGAGGATTGAAGCTTGAGGCCGCCCTTGATCACTTTGGTGTCTCGCCAGCCGGCCTTGTCGCTGCTGACATCGGGGCCTCCACGGGAGGCTTTACAGACTGCCTGCTCCAACGCGGGTCGATCATGGTGCATGCAGTTGATGTCGGGCGGGGACAGTTGCACTGGAGGCTGCGCCAGGATCCGCGCGTGAGGATCCGGGAGGGGGTGAACGCGCGGTTTCTCATGCCGGAGGACCTCTCGCCGCAACCGTCCTTGGCTGTCGGCGACGTGAGCTTTATTTCACTCACGGTGATTTTGCCTGCAGTGTTTCGCTTACTTCCGCCCTCCGCAGATGCCATTTTCCTGATCAAGCCGCAGTTTGAAGCTCCGCGCGGATCGGTTGCTCCGGGCGGAGTGCTGAGAAATGACGATTTGCGACGCGCATGCGTGCAAAAAATAAGAGACTTCACGGAGCGCACCGGTCACGTCTGGATCGGCCATATTGAGTCACCAATCACCGGGCGCGATGGCAATGTGGAATACCTTGCCCACATGAAACGGTCGGCAGCCGTTGCTTAGAAATTCAAATTCAAGCTCGTGTTGAACCGGGTCTGCATCTGGTCATTATTGCCCTGTCCGGTCGAGAGCGTGAACGTGTTTTGCCAAGAGAGATACTCGCGAATCCGCCAGTAGAGCGAGGCGTTCGCCAGCCAGTAGTCGGCCGGCCCTTCGATTTGGCCGGTGAGCTTTTCGGTTGTGAGCGACTCATACTCCGACTGTTCGTAGCCGCCCGATACCATTACATCCACTCCCTTGAAGAGACTCTGCGCCACCGTGCCGAGAATGCCCCGCGTGATGTTGTATTGATCCGGCGAGAGGCTTGAGAATCCTTGGTTCTGGTAAATGGAAAGAGACAAACGGGTTTTCTCTCGGGCGTTCCACCCTGCGACCAAGCTGAAGTTTGGACGGATATCGGCTCCCTGCATTCCGAACTTCGCCTTCAAGTAGGTCTTCTCGGTCGGAGTGTAGTTCACCCCCACCGTGTAGATGGGCTGGAGCCCGACATAGTCCGCGTCCGGAATGTTCTGGTCGCTCACGTAGCCGACACCCGCACCGCCATCCACCGAAAACTTGGGAGCGATCTGATAGGTAAGAACCACCATCGCATCGAAAAACCGCCGCCCCTCGTCTCCGCCGCCGTCGAACTCCTGCAGATCTTGGCCCGCGCTCAAAATCAGGCGCACGTTGGTTTTGGGAGTTACCAGATAATCCGCGAAGAGGCTCGCCGCCGCATTGAGGCTGTTGTTGTCGGGCTGGGCGATTTCCCCGGTGGCCACTTGGGCATCTGCGGAGTTCGTGTAGCTGATCGAGGCGGCCGCTCCGACACTGAATTCCTCGGTGATGATGTAACGCAGTGAGAGGCCTGCCGACCCCGAGGTCTCCCAGTTGGTCGAGCCTGCGACCACGTCGTAGCCGGTGCCCGAGGAGGCGCTCATCGTGAGATTCACCGAGAGCCGACTGGTGTTGTAGCCGATGTCGATCCCGCCCGTCATGGAGAGCGGGTTGCGCTGGTTGCCGGTTCCCGCTGCCGTGTAGTCTTGGTTGAAATAGTATCTGTAGCCTGCCGCGTAGCGCGCGGCCACCGTCCAGACGCCGATCTCGCGCTCGTAGAGAACCGCTGCGGTCGGGGCCGCGTAGAAGCTGTTGCTGTTGGCAAAATCCGTCACGCCGCCACCGGAATTCTGCGAGGAGTATTCCCAGCCCGTCGAGAGGCCGAGTTTGAAATCCAGCGGGCCAAACCTCAGCCCGCGCCGGATGTTATCAGCCATGCGATCCATTGTTCCCGAGAGGCCTTGCGCGGCCTCCTCCTCGGCGGTGAGTTCGCCAACCTGCTCCTGCTCTTCCTCAAGACCGCCTCCCAGCTCGAAGTATTGGGGGGTGACGACCCGGTCTTCCTGCGGCCCGACCCAGCGGCTTCGGAACTCCGCTTCGCGCACGGTGAGCACCGTCTGCGCGGTGGCATCCGGGGGCAAGGACGTCGTGAGAACAATGGAAAAACAGACAACTAGGCTCTTGAGGGCGCGAATGAAGAGTTGTTTTTGTGGAGTCCTGCGCGTCATAGAGAATTTGGAATTCCTACTCAAAACTAATGGCTTTTTTGGAGGCACACTTATGAGGTTAGAACACATAACTCACAGCGAGCGCCAAGTGGTTGTTGAAGGCGATCCGCATGTTGGGCTAAGAGGGCGGCATAATGGAGTTTAAGCGCCTGCAAGTCTATTATACTTTGGTTAAATACTGATGGGGCCCACGGTGAGGCCAAGTCGCTCGGCCATGAGAACCAGGCTCACCAGAGAATCGGCGCCCATTTTTGCCATCACGCGACTGCGGTGGATTTTCACGGTTTGCTCCACTACTCCGAGAACTGCCGCGATTTGTTTATTGGGAAGACCGCGCACCACATGGTGGAGCACCTGTTTTTCGCGGCCACTGAGCAAATCGAAGTGATTTTTGAGTTCCTGCAACTCCGCACGCGCGGCCACCTGAAGTTCGGATTTTTTGAGGCCCGCATGAATTGCGGCGAGAAGGGCGCTGTCCTTTACGGGCTTGGTTAAAAAATCGACCGCTCCGGCTTTGATGGCGCGGACACTCTTGGGAATGTCGCCGTTTCCAGTGAGGAAGATGATGGCGAGATCCGAGTCCTCTTCGATGAGGTGCCTCTGAAGCTCCGTGCCGGTCACCCCGGGCATGACTTCGTCCAAAACCAGGCAACCTGGAACCTTCGGGCTGGGAACTTTGAGAAATGCTGTCGCGCTTTCAAAAGCGGCGACATTGAGTCCCTCCGCGCGAAGGAGGCGGGTCAGGGCCTTGAGCAAGGCCGGTTCGTCATCGACGAGAAAAACATTGGCGGAGTCGTTCATTGGCTGGAGAGATTGAGAGGCAGATTGAAGTGGAATGTGGCACCCCGGCTCTTGTTGGGTTCAGCCCATAACTTCCCGCCATGGGCATGAATAATGGTTTGGCAGATAGTCAGGCCCAAGCCTAGGCCGTTTGACTTTGTGGTGTGGAACGCTTCGAAAATCTTGGAGGAATCCTGGGGCAATCCCTCTCCATTGTCGCGCACGGAGAAGCACAAGAACTCCCCCTCGCTCGAGCAAGTGAGCGATAAGGCGCGTCCACGGCTGCCGTTGTCCCGCATGGCGTCGCAGGCGTTTTTGATCAGGTTGAGGAGGACCTGCTCGACGGGAATCCTGTCGGCCAGAAAGACGGGCAGCTTTTTGGAGTGCCTCCGCGAAACCACGATTCCGCCCGACTTCAAGTCCGGGTGGGCCATTTTAAGGGCCTCGTCGAACAAGGCATGTGGAGTGACGGACTCAAGCGCGGGCTCGCCACGTTTGAGGATCGAGCGCAGGCGCCGGATGACATCGGCGGCCCGGATATCGGCCTCCACAATGTCGTCCAGGATTTCGCGCAGTTCCTGCATGTCGGGAGTTTTGCGTGCCATGAGGCGCTGAGCCGCTTGGGCGTTACTGAGGATGATTGCCAGCGGTTGATTGAGCTCATGGGCGAGCGAACTCGATAACTCGCTCACAGAAGCCACACGCGCCAAGTGGGCCACCTGCTCGCGTTGTTTTTCGCTCTCCGCCGCCAGAGCCTGCTGCGCGCTTACATCGACGCCGATGCCGACGAGGCAGGGTTGCCCGCCGACCTCCACACGCACGAGACGAAAGAAATGTCGCAGCGCGCTGCCATCGCGTCCGGAGAGATCCATCTCGACCTCGTGCTCACCATCCGCAAAAGCCTGCTCGCTCGCTCTCCTCCAAAGGGCGCGCTCGCTCACGGGAAAAAGTTCCTCCGCCCGCATCGTCCGGGTTTGCTCGTCTGAAAAGCCCGTCACCTTTTTGTGCTGCGCATTCCATCGCACAATGCTCCCGTCCATTGCGTGCAGGTGCAGAAGCCCCGGCGCGTTTTGAAAAATGGCATCCATCAGCTCGCGCTCCCGACGCAACTCGACCTCTCTCGCTTGCAGTTCCCTCGCCAGTCGCGCCGCGCGGAGCATGTCCTCGCTGAGTTCCACCCCCATCACGAAAACAATCCCCATGAAAAACAAGCTCGCCACAATCGGAGCCTCCACCACCCCCCAGAGAACAAGGATCATTTGCACCGAAAGCGCCAAAACGAAAAAAACCGAACTCAACCCGACACGAAGTGCCCGGCTGTGATCCCCGCGCATATAGCTTCGCAGGGTCGAATCCACAAGGTAGGCCGCGAGCAGCAGCAGGCTCACCTGGCTCACCATCGTGAGGGGATCCGGAATCCCATCGGCAATCGTGACCATCTCCCCGAGAAAGGAAATACGCCGCAGTTCCTCGATCCGCGAGTAATACACATTCGGACTGAAAATAAAGCTCAGCACCAGCCCCAGCGTCCGCAGGCCGACCACCGTCAACTCCAGCCAGAGGCGGCCTGACTGCAGATAAAAATGCACGAACCCGACCAGCGCCACCGTCACAAACCAGCGCAGGAGATTATACCACTGGAGAGCTTGGCCGTAGACCTCCAGCGACGTTGTGTTCATGATCCAGAGCTCGCAAGCAGCCATGCCCGCAGTGCTCGCGGCCACGATGCAGAACATCAGACTCGCCAACTCTTGGCGCTGACGCAGCCAGACATAGAGGTAGACGCCGGCCAGCGTCAGACAGGATGCGGCCACCATCGACCAGATGATCGAAATCCAGCTCACAGGTGTGGCTCCGGATTTACCCCTGCTTTAGACCATATAAAAAACCGACGCATGCCGACGTTCATACCCGCCTCGATGCCCTTCGATCAAGCCCGTCGAGGAATTGCTGAAAAAACGCAGCCCCCCGATGCGGAAGAATTCCCGGCTTTTTGCTCCCTCAAGCAAACGCTTGGAAGCCGAGGGCGGATTCACCGCGCAATCCTTGCCCCATCGCCGCCGCGGCTTTTTGGGCAAGACTTCTCGTCCTCTCAATGCCAGCAAAACGGGACTCATTCGCCGACTCATCCTGCTCGCGAGAGACCAACTGCCGGATATCACGCGAATTACTTGCCGCCTCGGTGGAGGAATGCTCCAGATCACGCACAACGTGCGCGGCTTGGCCCTTGAGGGGCCGAAGAGAAGCCACGACCAAGTCAAAATGCCGTTCAGGGGTTTGTTGACGGAGGCGCCCACCCATCTCAACCTCTTGAACACCCAAGAGAGGGTTGTAGGCCGTAGCATTTTGGTTACTGGTAGTTGTCATCGTTTTGCCTTCCTAGCACAGAAACGCTCGCAGATTTTACCCTCAACAGCAATTTTTTTCTTGTCGCAAGCGCCTCTTTCGACAACCGACGGCGACTTTCGCAAAATCACATCAGGTTCCCGACTGCCGAAGCAACGCAACCATCACACCCTGGATGACGAGTTCGCACGCAGGGATGAGGTCGGGATACTTGGGATTCTCGGCGCGGAGATAGGGTTTTCCACTTCGCATGAGAAATGTTTTCAAGGTGCTGTCCCCATCGATGAGTGCTGCAACAACCCGCCCGTGGCTGGGGGGCTTGAGTTCCAGTATGACGATGTCGCCATCCACGATGTGGGCACCGAGCATCGAGTCGCCGCGAACCCTCAGCGCAAATGTGCGCGCATTTTTCGGAATTCCCAACGTGGCGAGATCCACATGCACACAACCGTCCCGCTCCTCGTTCTGACCAAGTGGATGCCCTGCCACAATAGCCCCGAGAACCGGGATCTCAGTGAGGCTGCGTGCTTCGCCGCCTGCCAGAACCAGACCCCGCGCAAGACCGGCGGCTTTTCGCAAAACCCCCTTGCGCTGCAAAGCCGCCACATGCTTCGCCGCCGCATTCGGACTCGCAAAACCAAAATGCCCTTGAATGTCTCTCAACGAGGGGGGCATTCCCTTCCCCTGCCGGAATTTCTCGATAAAATCCCTCACGGCCTCTTGCCTCAAAGTCAGGGGCTTGATAGTCATGGTATCCATTTGAACACCATTTCTCGGCTGATGCAAGGGCGGGAAAAAAACTCACGGCGCGTGCGTTGAAGGGGCCCTACGGGCTCGGGCAAGTCTACTGGATCACCACATCGCGCGGACCATCTGTGATCTCGCCAATGCGGATTCCCTTCGTGAGGCGAAGCGCCTCGTCCGCTCGCCGGGCAGCCACGACGAGGACCATGCCGATGCCCATGTTGAAGACTTGATACATCTCATCATCCGGGACGTTTCCCTGCCCTCCGATCAGCTTGAAAATAGCGGGCACCTTCCACGAAGCCGCATTGATCGAGGCGCGGCACCCTTCGGGCAGAACGCGGGGAATGTTATCCAGAAGCCCGCCGCCTGTGATGTGGGCTGCACCGTGGAGCATGCCGGGAGGGAGAGAGGCCATGAGGGGCTGATAGTTCGGATGCACGCGCAGGAGTTCCTTGCCAAGCGGAGCGGTCATGCCCGGCGCAGGCTTGTCGAGAGGAAGACTCAACTTCTCAAGGAGGATTTTCCGGGCAAGCGAATAGCCGTTCGTATGAAGTCCATTCCCTCGCAGGCCGATGATCACGTCACCGCGCCTGATCTTGGAGCCGTCCAGCATTTTGGCGCGGTCGACCACACCGATGATGGTCCCGGCCACATCGTATTCGCCATCCTGATACATCCCCGGCATCTGGGCGGTCTCGCCTCCTATCAGAGCGCACCCGCCCTCGCGACAGGCCTTCGCAAAACCCTTTAAAATCTGACGGAACACGGGCGGATCGAGCTTGCCGGCTCCGATGTAATCCAGAAAAAACAACGGCCGCGCACCGATCACCGCGATGTCGTCGATACAATGGTTCACCAAATCCTGCCCGATCGTGTCATGCCGGCCAGTGGCAAAGGCGACCTTCAATTTTGTGCCGACACCATCCACGCTTGAGACGAGCACAGGTTCCTTGAGGCCGCGAAAATCGGGGCGGAACAAGCCACCGAAGCCGCCGATTTTTCCCAGCACCTCCGGGCCGTGGGTATCGCTCACGAGCGCGTGGATTCCTTTTTTGACTGCGTTGCCGAGGTCCACATCGACTCCGGCGGCAGCATAGGCTTTTTGTTGGCGTGGTGTTTTCAAAGCAGGCGATTGTCGGGGAGTTCGAGCAGGCGCGCCTTTTCGCGCCTCTTTTCCATGATCAATTTGTCAAATTGCTTGTCGAAAGGCACAGGATAGTCGCCGTTGAAGCAGGCCATGCAAAATTTATTGGCCTCCTGCCCGGTCGCGCGCACCATTCCGTCGACATCCAAATAGCCGATGGAGTCCGCCCCAAGATATTTGCGGATTTCCTCCGATGTGCATTGGTTCGCAAGAAGTTTTTCAGGGTCGGGAAAATCAATGCCGTAGTAGCACGCGTGCTTGTGCGGAGGGCAACTGATGCGCATGTGCACTTCCTTGGCGCCGTTTTCGCGGAGATTCACCACACGCGAGCGGGCGGTCGTTCCGCGAACAATGGAGTCGTCCACCACAACCACTCGCTTCCCTTCGACAGCCGAGCGAATGAGGTTCAACTTCACCCTCACATTAAAATCGCGGATGATCTGAGTGGGCTGAATAAACGTGCGGCCGATGTAGTGGTTTCGGACGAACGCCGGGTAGAAGGGGATTCCCGTCTCCTCCGAAAAACCCAGCGCCGCAAATATCCCGGAGTCCGGCACAGGCACCACCAGATCGGCCTCCACGGGATGGAGCCTTGCCAATTCGCGCCCCATGGCCACGCGCGCCATGCTCACATTCGTGCCGCCCATGTTGCTGTCGGGCCTCGCAAAATAAACATATTCAAAAATGCAAAAAGCACTCCGCTGTTTGGGAAACGGCCACTCGCTGCGCAGTCCGTTTTGGTCGATGATCACCACCTCGCCAGGCTCCAGATCGCGGATGAACTCGGCATGGATCAAATCAAACGCACAGCTCTCCGATGCCAACACATAGGCCCCGTCAAGCTTCCCGAGGCACAGCGGCCGGAATCCATGGGGATCGCGAAATCCAATAATCTCTCTCTCCCCCATCAACACGATCGAGAAAGCCCCCTCGAGTCGGCGCAATGCCGCAATTCCACCACCATTCCCCGAGGGCTGGGCAAGCAGGTGCAGAACGATCTCGCTATCCACCGTCGTTTGGAAAATCGACCCCTTCTCCTCGAGCTCCGCACGCAGCGCCGCAGCGTTCACCAGGTTTCCATTGTGGGCTATGGCCAAGCGCCCCCGGGCCGTGTCCACCACGAAGGGCTGTGCGTTTTTGAGATTGCTCGACCCCGTGGTGGAATACCTCACATGCCCTATCGCCCGGTCCCCCTTGAGCCTCTCCAGATCCCGCGGCTGGAAGACCTGCGAGACAAGCCCCATGCCCTTGTGCGTGTGAAAAGCCGTGACGCCAGGCTCCGCAGAGACAATCCCAGCGCTCTCCTGCCCGCGGTGCTGCAGGGCGAAGAGGCCGTAATACGTGAGCATCGAAGCGTCGGGATGGTTGAAGACCGCGAAAACTCCACATTCGTGGGCGGGCTTGTGCAATGGGACAGTGGTAGTATTCAAGACAGGCTCGGAAAAGTGCCTGCACCGCGTCGCGCATTCAAGATTTTTGGGGAACGAGGAGCCGACAGCGCGCTTTTTTTCCACAGTGCGGTTGCCCCGGGGAAATGAATCTGCTTTTCTGTCCGGCTCATCATGAATGTTGCTCTGGATTATCAACCGAATTGCGTCGTCGCCTTGGATATCGATCTACCCGCCGACCGGGTCGGCAAGGAATGGAATAGTGTCTCGAAGGAATTTCAAAAGCAGGCCCGCATCGCAGGCTACCGCCCGGGCAAAGCCCCGGTAGCCCTCATCGCCTCCCGCTACGCAAAGGAAATCGAAGAGGAGGTGAAAGGCAATCTCGTCCGCGAAGTCATCAGCGAAGCCGCAAAAGCACACAACCTCAAACTTACCTCGGTGGAGGAGGTCACCGAAGTCGTCATCGCCCCCGATAAGACGATGAAGATCCGTGCAAAAATTGCCGTCACTCCCGAATTCCAACTTCCCGACTACGCAAATATCACCGTCGAAATCGCGAAAAAAACCATCGCAGAAGAGGACATCAACGGCATGCTGGAATACCTTCGCGAACCTCACGCACAATTCGACACGGTCGCAGACCGACCACTTGCCATGAATGACTTCGCTGTCCTCACCTACGAAGGCACCGTCGAGGGCAAGCCCCTTGGCGAGACCGCTCCCACGGCTCCAGTCCAACTCCAAGGCCGCCACAACGCATGGGTTCTCATGAGTGAAGGCACCCTCCTCCCAGGCTTCGCCAGAGCCATCGAAGGCATGGAAGCCGGGCAACAACGCACCTTCACCCTAGATGTCCCCGCCTCATTTCCCTTGCCGGAACTCCACGGCCACACGGTCACCTACTCCGCCACACTCCACGGCATCAACACCCGCACCCTGCCGCCGATCGATGACGCACTCGCCGCAAAAATCGAACCGGGAAGCACACTGGAATCACTTCGTCAAAAAATCCGCAACCGCCACCAAGAGTCCGCCGACCACCAGTTCGAGGCTCAGAAAAAAAATACAGTCATCGAGAAGCTCCTCAGCCAGTTTGATTGCGAACTCCCCGAACGCGCCGTTGCCGTTGAGACTTCATCCATCCTCAAGGAGATCGTCTCCGACTCCAAGGCCCGCGGCATTTCCGACGACGACCTCAAATCCCACACCGACCAGATCGTGGAAAACGCCTCTCAAAGCGCCCGCGATCGCGTTCGCGCCAACTTCCTCCTCCTCGCCATCGCCGCAAAAGAAAATATCACAGAGACCGAAGCCGAGATCTACCAAGCCATCTACGAACTCTCCGAACGCCACAAAGTCCCGATTAAAAAACTCGCCTCCGACCTCAGCCGCCAAGGCGGCATGGGCCGCCTCCGCGAACAAATCCGCATCAGCAAGGCCCTTGATTTGATCTCCTCCAGTGCTACCGTCGTCGAACCAGCCGCCACACCCGCGGCGCAAGCCTGATCACATTTTATGTTAGTCCCAATCGTTGTTGAACAAACCGGACGCGGAGAGCGCAGCTATGACATCTACTCCCGCCTTCTCAAGGATCGCATCGTTTTCATCGGCACCCCCATCGATGACAACGTCGCCAACCTCGTTATCGCCCAACTCCTCTTTCTCCAGATGGAGGACGCGAAAAAAGACATCAATATCTACATCAACTCGCCCGGCGGATCCGTCACTGCAGGCCTCGCAATTTACGATACCATGCAGTTCGTGACCTGCGACGTGAACACCTACTGCATGGGCCTCGCAGCAAGCATGGGAGCCGTTCTCCTCTGCTGCGGGACAAAAGGGAAACGCTACGCCCTGCCGAACTCCGACATCATGATCCACCAAGTCTCCGGTGGTGCCCAAGGCCAAGCCAGCGACGTCGAGCGCCAAGTCGAGTTCATGTTCAAGCTCAAAAAACGCCTCAACCGCATCCTTGCCCACCACACCGGCCAACCAGTTGAAGTCGTCGAGAAAGATGCCGACCGCGATTATTACATGACCGCCGAGGAAGCCAAAAACTACGGCCTCGTCGACGAAGTCGTGAAATCCCGCAAGGACATCAAAGACATCGTCGAGGCCACCAAAGCCACGGAATAACACGCATCAATGGCACGCCCCAACAATCTCACCATGTGCTCTTTCTGCGGAAAGGGCCAAGCCGAGGTCCGCAAACTCATCGCCGGACCGGGCGTCTACATTTGCGATAGCTGCATCACCATCTGCAAAGGAATTCTCGAAAAGGAATTCAAAGACGAGTCGCGGAAATCCAAACCCTCCTTCCGGGTCCCCAAGCCCGCCGAGATCAAGAAACTCCTCGACCAGCACGTCATCGGCCAAGACACCGCCAAGAAAGTCCTCGCCGTCGCCGTCCATAACCACTACAAGCGCCTCACCCAGCCAACCGCAGGCATGGTCCCGTTGGATCCCCTCGACGAAGTCGAGATCGAGAAGAGCAATATCCTGCTGCTCGGCCCCACCGGCTCCGGCAAAACCCTGCTCGCGCGCACCCTCGCCCAAGTGCTCGACGTCCCTTTCGCCATCGCGGACGCCACATCCATCACCGAGGCCGGCTACGTCGGCGAAGATGTCGAAAACATCATTCTCCGCCTCCTCCAAAGCGCAGACTTCGACGTCAAACGCTGCGAGATGGGCATCATTTACATCGACGAAATCGACAAGATCGGACGCAAAACCGACAACGTCAGCATCACACGCGATGTCTCCGGCGAAGGCGTTCAACAAGCCCTGTTGAAAATCCTCGAAGCCGCCGTCTGCAATGTCCCACCGCAAGGCGGACGCAAGCACCCCCAACAAGAATACATCCAAGTCAACACCGAGAAAATCCTCTTCATCTGCGGCGGTGCATTCGTAGGCCTCGAAAAAATTATCCAGCGCAGGCTCGGCGGCCGCACCCTCGGTTTCAACGCCCCCGTCCTCTCCCACTCTGGAAGCGATTTTGCACGCGGGGATATCCTCAAAAAAGTCGAACCCGAAGACCTCATCGCCTTCGGTCTCATCCCCGAATTCATCGGTCGCTTGCCCGTCGTTGCCACTCTTGAGGAACTCACAGAGGATCAACTCGTCTCCGTGCTCACCGAGCCGAAGAACGCGATGATAAAGCAATACACCAAGCTCCTCGGCATGGACGGAGTCACCCTCAACATGACCAAGGACGCCCTCCGCGCCCTCTCCTCCGAAGCCCTCCGCAAAGGCACCGGCGCCCGGGCCCTCCGATCCATGATCGAGCGCATCATGCTCGACGTGATGTTCGACTGCCCCAGTCGCGACGACATCTCAGAGGTCACGATCAACCGAGCCGTCGTCGAAGGAAAAAAAACTCCGCTCCTCCGTCGCAAACAGGAAAAAGACGCCGCCTAAGAATCAGGCGTGCGCTTGACCAAAGCGCCCATGGATGCCCTTGCCCTCACAAAAGAAGACTGGGAGGCCCGCATGGCCGACCTTGGCCAACCCGCCTATCGCGGCGGGCAAATCCTCGACTGGCTCTACAAACGCAGAGTCCGCGCTTGGGATGACATGTCCAACCTCCCCGCACCGCTCCGCGAAAAACTCCGCGCCGCCTTCCCAACCACCCCGCTCTCGAAAATCTGCGAAACCGGCGCGCCCGATACCACCCGGAAATTTCTTTTCCGCCTCGCCGACGGCCAACTCATCGAGAGCGTTCTCATCCCCGCCTCACCCGCCCTCTACGGCGAAGCCTCCGACCGACGCACCATCTGCATCTCCAGCCAAGTCGGTTGCGCCTACGGATGCAAATTTTGTGCCAGCGGGCTCGACGGCTGGAAGAGAAATCTCACTGCCGGCGAGATCGTCGACCAATTCCTCCAAGTCGAAGCCGAGAGCGGCGAGAAGATCAACAACATCGTTTTCATGGGCATGGGCGAACCCCTCGCCAACTATGAAAACCTTCTCCGCGCCATCACCATTCTCAACGCCCCCTGGGGCGTCGGCATCGGCGCTCGCCACATGACAGTCTCCACATCCGGACTCGTTCCCCGAATCCGCGATCTCGGCGCGCAGCCCCTCCAACTCAGGCTCGCCATCTCCTTCCATGGAGCCACCGACGAAGTCCGCTCCCGCATCATGCCGGTCAACAAAAAATATCCCGTCGAAGAATTGCTCGCCGCCTGCGAAGACTATGTCCAATTCAAAAAACAGCGCCTCACATTCGAATACATTCTCATCCGCAACATCAACGACGATCCCTCCCAAGCCCGCCTCCTCGCCCGCCAAGCCCGCCGCGTCAATGCCAAGGTGAACCTCATCCCCTACAACATGGTCGAAGGTCTCGAGTGGGAACGCCCCAGCGAGGCACACCAGGAAGCATTCCTCCAAATCCTCCAGCACGCCGGCACAGAAGCCACTCTCCGCCGCGAAAAAGGCCACGATATCGCCGCAGCCTGCGGTCAACTTCGCCTCCAAGTCGAAAAATCCTTTGCACAGCCGCCCGTATTGAATTAGCGATTCCATAATGGCCGATACAGACGATTTTTTGCCCGAGGATGCCTGGGATGAATACACGTGGGAACGCTTCCTGCAGCAACAGGATCGCAACACGGAAAAATATTTTCATCTCCTCGAGAAATTCATCGACCATCCCGATTGCGACGAAATCATCGCCGAGCAAATGGGCTGGGGAGCCTTCTCCTCCGCCGCCGCCGAACAAGACCAATTCGAAGAATTCCTCAACGAATCCTCCGAGTTTCTTACCGGCGACGAAGAAGAGGAATACGATAACGAATTTGAGGAATTCACCCACTCAGTCGTCTACGAGGACACCCTCAATCTCCATCGCTGGATCAACCGTCTCCTCGATAAACGAGAAGACTTGCGCGAGCACCCCGAGGCCGCCCGCTTCGCCACACGCTCCGCAGTCTGCGGAGCCAAACTCGCCGCAGCCCTCTGCGGACAAGAAAACACAGAGATCGGCATGACGATCGCCTACCTCAAGCGCGCCCTCAAAGCCGCTAACGATTCTCTCGACGCCCTCCTCAAACTCGAGGAATCCTTCAGCCTGGACCGCCGCCGGGCCAACCACGCACGCCGCCTCGTCTTCAAAATCCGCGACCGCATCGTAGACTACATGCGCGACTACCGCCTCAAATGGCGTGAACGCTACGGCCAAGCCTAAACAGCCACTCGCCCCACCCGCTTCCTCCACTTCAAAGCCAAGTCCAAAAGACGACACCGCTTTTTTCCCACAGCGGAAAAAAATCCGCTCGTGAGCAAGCCATTACCTCCCCCGGTAATGCCACACTTCCAGAGAGCAAAAAATTCTCATCGCCCACGCTGTCGAGCCGACAGTCACGGCGAAAGTGGCTTCTTTGACTACTCGCTCTCTGCAAAAATCGCCAAATGGGTCGCCCGCATCGTGCGTCTTGCAAGGCCACCCAAGGCCACCCAAGACCAGCCAAACCGGTCCCTCAAACCGCCCTCGGTGGCATTATTGTCGACTGCCTGTGGGTTCAAATTCGGGACAGACGGGGACGCCCCCCCTACCTGAGTTGGTGCGCTGCCGCGCCGATCGTGAAACCGAGAAGGGTATTTTTAGGTGGCCCCGATTTTCAGACCACTGGCCGGTTAAAATAAGCGATGGTTGAAGAGGGTTTGTTGGTTGTTACAGTGGGAGGGCTTTTCGTTCAATCTCCTTTTGGGACTGGTCTCCGATTTT
>Ga0247843_1001517_pt1 | contig 46615 bp, 41 predicted proteins | sample LaCruzMarch2017__FD_192420 | JGI IMG/M metagenome (GOLD analysis project Ga0247843, IMG submission 192420) | Freshwater microbial communities from meromictic Lake La Cruz, Castile-La Mancha, Spain - LaCruzMarch2017_8m | ecosystem: Environmental > Aquatic > Freshwater > Lake | place: Spain...
TGATTTTTAAAAAAAAATTAAAGAAAAAAAAGCAAAAGAAGACGCAGAAAAGCAAGCAAATATAGAGCCAGTTATAGAACAGATTGCTCAACCAATTGTTGAAGACAAAGTAGAAACCCCAATAGCAGAAGTAAGATTAGAACCTTCAGTTTCAGAGCCTACCCATACAGCAGTAACAGCACCAGATGAAGCTGTTAATGAAGTAAAGATAGAAGAAACGAAGACCGAAGAAGTTAAGAATTAAATATTGACTTAAAACATAATATCAAATATAATCTAAAAGAAGGTATATTAGATATATTTAATGAAATCAATAGAGATAAGAAAACCACTTAAAAATGTAACTAAAGGCTGGGGTGAAGAGGTATGGATAGTTAATAACGATGAGTATTGTGGAAAAATATTAAAGTTTAATAATGGTGCAAGATTCTCTATGCATTATCATATTAATAAAGAAGAAACCTTTTTTGTATCTAAAGGCAAGCTTTCGTTAAAATCAATTAATCTAGAAAATGCCGAAGAATTCACAAAAGAAATTAATGCTGGAGATGTAGTTGATATTCCAAGGTTTGCACCTCACCAATTAACAGCTTTAGAGGATAGTGAAATAATCGAATTCTCTACTCATCACGAAGACTCTGATAGTTATAGAATAGCTAAAGGAGATAGCCAAAAATGAATATAGCAGTAAGACTAGAAGGTGGTTTAGGAGACTGCTTACTTGGCAATAGATTCGTTCCAGCTATAAAAGAAAAATACAAAGAAGCCTCTATAACAGCTTATATAGATAGCGAAGGTAAAACCTTCCAGAAAGAAGGATTGAGCATTCTATACCCATCTATGTATAAAGATATCAATATTATACAAAAGAAGAAATATAAGCCATTTTGGGTAGATTGTCAATTTGGCACAGATAATTATTATGGTGCTTTAGAGAATGTTCCAGATAATGTGCAAGAAGAGTTTAAAACCTATGATAAGTTTTATGATCTTCATATAGATTCATTAAAATGGATTGATATGGACTTTGATTGGTTAAGGTATTATAGGTTCTTTCCAAAGCCAGAATTAAAAATAAATAACATAAAAGGCGACTATATAGTATTTCATCTCATATCCTCTACGTCAGCTGGGCATAGATTGGAAGATTGGTATCTTGAAAGACTAGTGAAAGAAACAGCGGAAAACCATAAAGTATATTTAATATCTACCCCAGAAACAAATTACTTTTACGAAAAAATTAAAGATTTGCCTAACGTGCATTTATTCAATGGGACTATGCAAGAAGTTTGCGAATTAATATCTAATGCAAAATTTATGCTTTCAACAGATAGCGGTTTTAGATATATTGCTTATGGATATGGAATACCTACATTAACTTATTCAAAACAGTCTTCTCAACCATTCTCATCTATTCCTAGCCATCAAATGAGATGGTTGATGTTTCCAGAGACTTGCTTTCCATTGAATTATGATGCAATTCATATGGTTAAAATTATTAACAATATCATGGAGAATAAAGGATATATTCTAGCTCCTTATCTAGAAAATTTTAATAATCAAGCGGTTAAAAGAATTTATAAAATGAATACAGAAAAAAGTATAATCAATCCATGATTACAACCTTTTATTTTGGTGCATCAACTCAAGCTTCTCCAGATAGTTGTATTCACAAAGCAAGAGGAAATACCATTTGCAAGCATGCTGAATTTATTAACATATGGTACGATTATGCAAGATATGTTTATGGGCCAAAAGAGCATCTTTATATTGTAGACAACGCTTCGCCAATTGAGTTTAATAAAGTATTTGACACTTCTAAAGAACAAATTGAATTTCTAGATGAAGATCAATACTCTTTTAATCCAAATGTTTTCATTCATGTAAAAAGATTTAATAAACAATTGAATCATGGAGGAGGAGTAGTCAGAGGTAATTGGGAAGGTTTTAAATTTTCAATAGCTAATAATTCAAATTATTATTTTACAGAATCAGATTCGCTATCTTTAGTTAACTTAAAAAATGAATTAATTGATTACGATATTATCACAAGTAATATAGAGGATGGTAATAATGGATGTATTGATTGCTCTAATTGGGCATTAAGAAAAGAATTGTTAACAGATGAAGTTATGAAAGTCAAAGATTGTTATGGATGTAATGAGTTAAGCGTATTTGATTCATTAGATCAATCTATAAAAAATAATGGAATCTGCACAACACAACCAAACTATCAATATTACGGAGCAATAGAACATGGCCCATATATCAATTATCATCAAAAATATAAGATAAAAAAGATACAAGGTGATATCATACATGACGTTGATCTACATCAATTAAAAGATTTTATTCTAAAAACAAATGATAGAGTAGGATCTGAATTTGCTAAAGAATACATAAGGAACATATAAACATGAAAAGTAATCTTGGAGATGTTTTTAATAAAAGTTCTGAAATAAGCATGAGCTTTGATGTATTAAGACCAAATGGAGCAGCAATAGATATTCCTCATGGAGTCTTGATTCTAGGAGCGCTTATGTCATCTAAACCTCAAAGCATAGTAGAGCTAGGCATAGGCACTGGTTTTGTAACGAGTTTGATTCTTCAAGGCATAGAATACAATAACATAGGAGAATTAACTTGCGTAGATAATCTTCATGATTTTGGTGGGCATTTAAAACCAGAGATTCTAGAAAACTTAAAGAAAACAAACGCTAAAATTCTTGCCCCTATGCAAGAAAAAGAATTTGTTTACCAAGCCGAAAATAATTCATATGATTTTTTAGTTTCTGATGCTGATCATTTTCATGCAGGAGCTTGGGCAGAAGAAATTTTTAGAATCATGAAGCCAGATTCATTTATGTTTTTTCACGATGTTAATCCAAGAGATTTTCCAAATCTGATGAGATATAAAACACTATCAGACGAACTAGGAAAGCCAAATTTTCTTTTTACAAAATGTTCAAGGAATGATGAAATTTGTGAAAGAGGATTATTAATGGTCGTAAATAAAAAATAAATCTAATGTCTATACCATCAGATAAAAAGATTTGCGTAGCTTCTATAGCAACTCCAGATATGAGAGAGCTATCAGAGATCACGATAAACAATAAGATTGAGTATTGTCAAAAAAATAATTACGCTGGATGCTTCTTGACTCAAAGTGAAGCTTATCTTGGTTTCGATAAAATACTATTCATAGAAGGTTTATTAAATACTGGCAAATATTCTTATGTTTACTGGTGTGATTGTGATACAATTTTTACTAATTTTAATAAAAAAATAGAAGACCTAATAGACGAGAATCATCATTTCTTTATCTGCACAGATTACTCTCAAAACATTAATGCTGGAGTTTTCATCTTTAAAAATTCAAAAGAAGGTATGGAATATTTAAAAGAAGTAAAAGAAAAGATGTACGAACTAGCACCACAAAATAAATTTAAATTTGGCGAAGAGCAAACAGCTATAATGGAAACCTATAAAGATGCCAAGTACAAAGATATCATTAAAATACTACCACAAAAATCAATGAATTCATATCCATATAGTGATAAAGAAGTAAGAGATCATAATGGAACATATCTTGATTCACTAAAGACCAATGGAGACTGGACAAATGATGACTTAATGATTCATATTCCTGGATTTGGTAAAGACTTTTATCGAAAGCTAGTAAGCCACTTTAGATCTTATATTCAGAAAGTAATAAAATAATGAAGAACTTCTTTAAAAGATATGAGAATGGAGATAGACCATTAGGATCTAGACTTGCTACAATGAAGATTGCGTTAAGTTTGCTTGACAGGAGTAAGCATAATAATTTCGTAGAAACTGGGACAACAAGAAAAAACTACCTTAATTGCCCTAATATAGAAGATCGAGCTGCAGATGGTGGATCTACATTAATTTTTTGCGACTATGTATCTAAATTTGGTGGACATGTTTGGACATGCGATATTGATTCAAATAATATAGAAAGTTGCAAAATTGCTACAGAAGAATACAAAGACAATATAACTTATGTTGTAGATGATTCCTTGAATTTTCTAAACAATTTCAATCAATCAATAGATTTTCTATATCTAGATTCTTTAGATAGTTCATTTCCAAATGCTCATGAACATCAACTTAAAGAGATAGAATTTGCTTATAAAAATTTAACTAAAAATAGTATTATTCTTTTAGATGATTTAGGATCTAAGACGAACCTATCAATACCATTCTTAAAAGATAAAAATTGGTGTCAAATTTTAATAGATATACCAAAACCTTCTCATTATAACAATTTTCAACAAGGTATCTTTATTCATGAAGAAGCTCTGTATGTAAACCATTCTCTAATACCGATAGAGAAAAGATACAAAGACTCATGAAAAAAGTAGCAATTCAACTAGCAGCAAATCCAAGATCATTCAAAAGATGTTATCCTTTCTTTAAAGCTAATATATTAGATACATTAAATCCAGATGTCTTTATTCATACTTGGAATTTAAAAGGTAAAGAAAGACCAGATGTTACGACTGATGGCTCTTGTGAAGAATATATAGAATTATATAAACCAAAAAAATTTACAATAGAAGATTTAGAATACAACTACCAGCCACTTCAAACTATGGTTCCTCATTTTACTTCTAGATTCAAAGTCAATCAGTTGCGAAAAGAATACGAAAAAGAAAATGATATTAAATATGATGTAGTTGTTATGGGTAGGCCAGACGTAAAATTGATAAATAATCCACCAAAAAATAATTCACAAGTACTTGGATCTGAATTTAAAATGGAATATATTGATATGGTTAAAGAAGATTCAATATGGATTCATCATTTTAAAGATGGAATTCCTTCAGATTACTTCTTTTATACTTCGCCAAAATGGATGGACATTAGCATAGGTGGATGTTATTCTAATTTAGATAAATTAAATATTTACAATCCTGGCTCAGAAAGATTATGGTGGCACATCCTCCAGGAAAATAATTTCAAAAGAGAATGGTTTAAATATTATGGAAACTCTATTCATGACCAAGATCATATAGATAATTCTTTTAGACTTTTTGACATAGAATGCGTAAGATAAGAATAATGAAAAATATACAAGATATCGTCAATTTAGCAAAAACATACAAATCGAATAATTATTCTAATAATATTAGGAGTGTACTAACAGACCATATGTTATATAAAGTAGCAGAAGTATGTTTAAATTCATTAGAAATCGAAGGCGATATCGCAGAAGTTGGAGTTTGGAGAGGCTCTGTTGGCATAATCTTTGGAGAAATATTTAAAAATAAAGATGTTTATCTTTTTGACACTTTTGAAGGAATACCATACTCGAATGAATTTGACAATATTCATAGGGTTGGAGATTTTGGAAAAGGAGATAGAGATCCAGCATATTATTCTTCATTTGAAGAAGTACAAAATACATTATCTATTTACGATAAGATAAAAATATATAAAGGAATTTTCCCAATTGAAACATCGCAAATAATTTCTGATAAAAAATTTGCACTGGTCCATTTAGATGTAGATGTTTATCAATCGTATAAAGAATCCTTAGAATTTTTCTACCCAAGAATGAATAAAGATGGTCTAATATTACTTGATGATTACAATATTCCAAGTTGTGAAGGAGCGACTAAAGCGGTAAATGAATTTTGCAAAAAACATAATATACAAATAATAAATTTTGATAATTTATTCTACATAAAAAAATGAACTACGAAAATTTCTACAAAACGTATGGTCATTCATATGATGAATAATCTGTAAATTTATGAGTAATAATTTTTTAGACTACAATCACCCACTTCAAACTATTGACTCTTATGTTCCAGGAGCAAGAAATACTAAACATCAGGGAGGAACACTTTTTTTTAACCTATGGATGAGTCAGAACCAAAACGGGCCAATAGTATTTGATACTATTTTTAAACATTTTATAAATAGCGATATTAGAATTGGAAGAATTATTGAATTAGGAACTGCCCACGGAGGACTATCTGTTCTATTTGGAATGTTTGCTTGCTCCTATGGATGCAAGTATATTACCTATGATATACACGACACGCCAAACTACAAAGATTTATTTAGAAGGTTAGACATTGACTTTAGAAAAAAAGACATTTTTGCAAATGAAAACGAGATTGCCGAGGAAATAAAAAAAGAAGATATAACCATCATATTTTGTGACGGCGGAGATAAAATAAAAGAATTTAATATTTTCTCAAAGTATTTAAAAAAAGGAGACGTTATTCTTGCTCACGACTACGCGCAAGATGATGAATTTTATAAAAACTATTGTCAGAATAACATATGGTCATTTTATGAAATAAATTATAATGCAATAAAAGACTCTGTAGAAAAGAATAACTTGATCCCGTTTTTAGATGACGTTAGCGCCAAAGCAGCCATTTGCTCTTTTCAAAAAGTTTAATAATGAAAAAGGCTATTGGATTCTTGGGTGGCCAATTTGGAGATATAATTACTACAATTGGCGTGCAAAAAGTCTTTAGCGAAGACTATCCAGAATATGAGCTTACTCTAGGTATATCAAGAAAATATGCAGATATTGCTCCTTTATTCTACAATCAAAAATATATAAAAGACGTTCATATTTGGGAAGGATACGATAATGCTTGGCCTACAGAAAATGATAAAAAATTTATAGAAATAAATAAATATGATATAGTTTTCAATCCAATGCAGGGAGTAGGAGACTTGAATTGGTATAATAAGATTCATCAAGTATCTTTATGTTGCCAAAGATACGGATTTAGACTTCCAGAATCAGATAAGGTATCTTTAATAAATCATTTAGATGTTTTAGATGAATATAAGAATTATATATGTTTGTCAATTTTTCCTAACAACGGAGAAGGAATTAAATCATTCTCTATAAATAAAGCTCAAAATCTTGTAGATTCGATTAAAAAAATGGGATTTAAGATCCTTCAATTATGTGGCCCTAAAGATCCTATTCTTAAAGAAGTGGAAGCGATAAGAAAACCTTTTACCGAAGCAGTTCAAATAATGAATTCTTGTAAATTATTGATTACTGGTGATACCAGTATGAGTTGGGTTAGTTCGGCGTACAACACTTTAACTTTAGGCGTATATGCTTACGCATATCATGGAGGGGCTTCGACTTCTAAGAATTGGCAACCAGTAAATGCAAATGCAAAATATTTAGAAGCAGATATAGTAGACCATATTGAAAATGAGCGCATATTAGAAACTTTGAAAGGTTTAGTATGATTATAGATTGTTTTCCATTTTTTAATGAACTAGATTTATTAGAGATCAGATTAAATGTGCTTAATGATGTTGTAGATAAATTCGTTCTTGTAGAAGCTTCGAAAACTCAGTCTTTAATCGATAAGCCTTTTTATTTTGAAGAAAACAAAGACAGATATTCTAAATTTCTTGATAAAATAATTCATGTAAAAATTACTGATTATCCAAAAAAAGATGGATGGGCTATGGAAAATTATCAAAGAAATTGCATTGTTAAAGGACTACAACAATTAGAATTAAAAGAAGAAGACATAATCGGCGTTTCTGATTTAGATGAAATTTGGGCTCCAGAAATTAAAGATAAATTTGAAGAGTACTTTAAAGATATTAAATTTTTGTCAGTTGGGATGAAGTATTTAGTATTTTATCTTAATTTGGAAACCGTAGATAAAGCATGGATTGGAACAATATTTGCAAAAGCTAAAGATTTAATTAATTATACTCCGCAAAATTTAAGGAATATAAAAGATCATGTTTCACACATTGAAGAAGCTGGATGGCATTTTGGCTATCAGGGAGGTAAAGAGAAAGTTTATAATAAATACTTGTCTTGTATAGAGCCTTTAGACAAATCAAAAATTCCATCTAAAGAGGACTTTTTTAAGCAATTTGATGATAGAATAAAACATGAAGGATCTTTTATATATTCTGATGATATAAACGACACTTCAGTTAAATTAAATAAAATAAATGTAGAGGATAATCTACCTAAATACATATCATCCAATATAGATAAATACAATCACATGATACTATCATGAAAAAAATTGCTGTCTTAGGCTCAAAAGGCTATGTGGGTTCTAGATTTGTGTCTTTTCTTAAATCAAAAGATACAGAAGTTAACGAATTGTCAAGACAAAACGTAGATTTTTTAGATCAGAATAATTTGTTTTGGTTGTTAAAAGATATTAAACCAGACCACGTAATAAATGCTGCAGGATATACTGGTAAACCTAATGTCGACTCTTGTGAATATGATAAAGATAATTGTTGGAAGCAAAATGTAGACTTGCCGAAAAATATATCTAAAATATGCAATGATTTAAAAATTAAATATATACATGTATCGAGTGGCTGTATTTATAGCGGCAACAAGAATGATCTAAAAGGCTTCTCAGAAGAAGACCAACCAAATTTCTCTTTTGATATACCGCCTTGCTCTTTCTACAGCGGTACAAAAGCTGAAGCAGAGAAAGCTTTAGCAAAAGATAAGAACGTATATATTTGCAGGTTAAGAGTTCCCTTTAGCCATAATTCAAATCAAAGGAACTACATTACAAAGTTGATGACCTATAATAAACTTTTAGATGTGCAAAATTCTTTATCTAATCTAGAAGAATTCATAGAAGCATGTTATCATTTAATATCAAAAGATTGTCCTACTGGAATTTATAATATAACTAATACTGGATATGTTACTACCAAACAAGTTACTGAAATAATTAACAAATATATAACAAATAAAGAATTTAGCTTCTTCAAAAATGATGAAGAGTTTTACTCTACAGCTGCTCAAACTCCAAGATCTAATTGTGTTTTAAATAATGATAAATTAATGAGCACAGGCTTTAATATTAAAAATGTTCAAGACTCTCTTGAAAATGCAATTAAAAACTATAAATAATTGAATTTATTGAAAATGTATACTAATATATAAGTATGAGCTATAACTTTCAAGAGACCTATTATGGTAAAAAGATAGATACAGCAAATATATTAAATATTGATGATGCGAGTAAAGTGCTTGATGGTAGGAAAGTGGTAGTGATAACTGGGGTTACTGGTCAAGATGGCAGCCATATGGCAGACTACCTATTAAAACACACAAATTATATAATATTTGGAGGAGTTAGAAGATTAAGCGTATATAATCATAATAATATAAAACATATTGATTCTGATCGGTTCTTTCTTATAAATTTCGATTTAACAGATGCTCACGCAATATCTAGAACTGTAGAAAAATTAAAACCAGATTATTTTATAAATTTTGCAGCGCAGAGTTTTGTCGCCAGTAGCTGGGATTTTGCTAGACAAACTTGGGCCACAAATTCTACTTCAGTTTTAGATATACTTGAAGCAATCAGACTGTATAAACCAACTTGTAGATTATATCAGGCAGGCTCTAGTGAAGAGTTTGGAAATGTTAAGTATTCTCCTCAAGATGAAAATCATCCATTAAGGCCAAGAAGTCCTTACGGAGCAAGTAAAGCTGCTTCTAGACAACTCATTAAAGTTTATAAAGACTCTTATAATCTTTACGCAATTCAAGGCTGGTTATTTAATCATGAAGGAGTTAGAAGAGGTGAGGAGTTCGTGACGAGAAAAATAACAAAAAAAGTAGCACAAATTTTTAATGCTATCAAAAATGAAGAGCCTTTTACTCCCTTGCAGTTGGGTAATGTAGATGCAAAAAGAGATTGGAGTGATGCAGAAGATTTTATTGATGGAGTATGGAGAATGCTCAATCAAGACAAGTATAATCCTAATTATGATGGCGATCCAAAAGAGTATGTTTTTTCTTCAAACAAAACTCATACGATTCGAGAGTTCGTTGAACTAGCCTTTGGTTTTTGCTACATGGTAGGATCTTGGAAAAATAAAACCCAAAGACCAGAAGATGAAAAGTTTTGCGCTTACATTAGAGATAAACTGGTTGTTCTCGTAGAGATTAATCCAAAGTTCTATAGACCAGCAGAAGTTCAAACACTATTAGGCGACTCAACAAAGGCTAGGAAAGAACTAGGTTGGAAACCTCATACTAGCTTTTCGACACTTGTAGAAAAGATGGTAAGAAACGATTTAGAGTCCTACGAAGTGTAAATTATAGGTGATATTAGATCATCTTAAAAATCAATTTTTTTACTTTAAAAATAAACAAAATATCATAATATACGATTGTTTTTTATTCTTTAATGAGAACGATCTATTAGAGATAAGAATCAATGAACTCAAAGACGTAGTGGATTATTTTGTTATATTTGAATCAAACTCAACTTTTACTAAAAAAAATAAAGGATTCTTATTAGACGAGAAAAGATTTGAAAAATTTAAAACAAAAATCATCTATATAAAAAATCAAGACTGGATTAGATCTCCTAATCCTTGGTCTTTCGAAACTTATCAAAGGAATAAAATTGCAGATGGTATTATTGGTGCTCAAAATACTGATATGATCATATTATCTGATTTAGACGAAATTCCTAGAAAACAGGCTTTAATTGAAGCTTTCTGTCAAATATATAAAAATAATAGTAAGTATGTTCGTTTAGAATTAAGTAATTTTAGATATGCTCTGAACAATATATCAGCAAATAATACAAAAAGTACTAGCGTTATAATAACTAAAAAAGAGAATACAATTTCAATGCAGGAATTAAGGACTAAACAAAAAGCTGATATTACGATTTTAAATGCTGGATGGCACTACTCATTTGTAAGTTCTATAGAAAATATAATCTTTAAAATTGATTCTTATTCTCATCAAGAGTATAATAAATGGCCTAACAATAATATAGAAAGCATAAAAAAAAGGATTTACAATGGTCAATCAAATTTTGGCCATGAAGAAGATACATATAATAGAATAAAATTAAATAAAAATAATTGTCCAAAATATGTCTTGAAAAATAAAGATAAATACGCTAGACTTATGTTTACTAATGAGCAATCAAATATCTGGAGCAAAATTATGTCGTTATATAATACTAAAATTTGTAGTTTCAAAAAATATACCATGGGGATACGAGATAAATCAAGCTAAAAAATTAATACAATTCGAGCCAAATTGTAATTTTTGGTTTAACATTAAGAAGAAACCTATTAAATCTCTAGAGTGGTTACTATCTTTCGAAGGTAAAAAATATCTATTAAAAGAAAAGTCATTATTAAATATTGACAAAGATATAAAAATATCGTATCATTTAGAGAGTAATAAAATAGGGAATGATAAAACAATAAACAAGAAAGTTAAAACATTAAAGGAATTTTTAAATGGCAAGACCTAAAGCAAATATAGAAGAAACTCATAATCAAGATGAGGGCATTAATGATCGGTTAAAAGCATTTTTAAAATCTAATAAAGATGATCACTATAACTTCGAAGAAGAAGTCCATTACAAAGTCTCTTCTGGGAGCTTGAATTTAGATTTCGTTATGGGCGGAGGATTTTGCCCTGGATTACATCGATTTATAGGAATGAATGAAGGAGGAAAGACTTCAGAAGCACTAGAAGTAATGAAGAACTTCTTAAAAACTGTAAAAAATTCTAGAGGACTCTTAATTAAAGCTGAAGGAAGACTTAGCAAAGAGATACAAGAAAGGTCTGGAGTAGACTTTGTTGGCGATCCAGACCTTTGGAAAAATGGAAATTGTTTCGTATTTGAATCTAATATTTTTGAGACTGTATCAGAGCTTATGCTAGATCTAGTAAGAAATAATCCAGAAAACAATAAGTATCTTTTTATTCTAGATTCTGTGGACGGCTTGATGCCTAAAAATGACGCTTGCAAAACTTTATCAGATGCTACAAAAGTAGCTGGTGGAGCAGTAATATCCTCCGTGCTTATGAAAAAGATGTCGATAGCTTTATCTAAAAGAGGACATATGGCTATTTTTATTAGCCAAGTACGATCTGATATTAAGCTCGATCCATATGCAGCAAATAAAGATATTAGACAAACAACTGCTACTGGTGGAAATGCTTTATTGCATTATGCGAATTGGATTATAGAATTCGAACCAAGATATAATAAAGATCTTATTTTAGAAAAACCAAATGAAAGATACGATGCCATTAAGAATAAGATCATTGGTCATACAGCTAAAGTTTCAATTAAAAAGTCCACCAATGAAACAACTAATAATAAAGTGGAATATCCTATCAAGCACGGCAGAAAACAAGGTACATCCATTTGGAGAGAATATGAGATTATTGATCAACTTTTAGCTTGGCAATTTATCATTGCTAAAGGGGCGTGGATTACTTGCAGTGATCAGATTGTAGAAGAATTAAAAGAAAATGGTCTTGAACTGCAGAAACAGCATCAAGGTATGGACAACTTTAGAAAATATCTCGAAGAGAATGTTAAAATTACAGATTTCCTTTTTGAGAAATATAAAAAATTGATAACTGCATGAGATTACTGAGCTTGAATGGAAAGCTAGTCAATAAAAACGTTTCAAAATATTTAATAGATTGGGATAAACCTAGTAGAAGTAAAATTCAGTTTAATACTAAAAAATTTTTTCAACAATATTGGAAGCATCATATTGTGTACGAAGAATTTCCAGTCTATGGTTCACTTATGAAGGTAGACATATTGAATGCTACAAAACGAATAGCAATTGAAGTAAATGGCGCACAGCACGACAACTTTAATGAATTTTTTCATAATCACTCTAGGATGAATTACTTAAAAAGTATAAAAAGAGATTGCAAGAAAGAAGAATGGCTACAGAAAAACAATTTTAAACTTTTAGAGATTTACGAAAAAGATTTAAAGCTATTGTCTGCTAAGTTTTTTCTTGACAATTTCAATATAAGTATTTTTTAGTGTAAATTTATGTGTGCAAAAAGATTTTCCAAAACAATTATTGGAGGCACTTAATGAAAACTCTTTCGGTGGATTTATTTTATTTAATTTTAATTCCGAAGGAGATCCTCAAGTGATGACAAAATTTGATAATCAACTCAATGCTATGGGTCTTCAGCAATATGTTAATTATTGGGCAGAAGCTATTAATACTCTAAATATAGATTGCACAATCAAATCAATTACAGATTTATCCAAAACCAAAAAGAAGAAAAAAGATTAGTTGACTTAGTGCTAAATTGGCACTATACTTAACTACATGCCCATATACTCGGTTCAAGTAGAACGTCATGTTCTCGGTGGTCTCATTAGAAATTCAGAAGTTTTTTTTGATGTAGCCAGATTTATATCTGAAAAAGACTTTTATAATGATGTTCACAATACAATATTCTCTTGCATCAAAGATGAGCTTAATAAAAATAATAAAATAGATAAAGTATTATTAGCTCAAAAGATTAAAAATCTTGGCATATCCTTTAAAGATGAGATTGATATATTTTCTTATATAGATTCTTTAGCGATGACTCAAATCAATCCTCAAGGCACTATAAGTGCTTGTCAGGAATTAAGCAAACTGAAAGTAAGAAGAGAGCTATTTGAAACAGCTGAAAATGTTAAGAAATATGTTAAAGATAACGCAGAAGATGGAATAGATAAAATAGTATCTAAAGTAGATGAGATTTATAATAATAAGGTAACTCAATATTACCTAGAAGGCGAGCCAGTTAACCTTTTCGAAGAAATGGAAAGTATAATTGAAGAAATTGGCAATAATCCAAAAGAAGAGACTGGATTAAAGACTCCATATAACAATTTTAATAATATGTATGGAGGGTTAAAACAAGGGAATATATATTCTATAGTAAGTAGACCAGGACAAGGTAAAAGCACATGGCTTAATGATATATGTTATAAAACTGCTAATGTACATAATAAGAATACCAAAGCTCTTATTCTTGATACAGAAATGAGCACTTTAGATACTCAAATGAGATTAGTCGCAAGTATTTCTAGTGTTCCACTTTGGTATATAGAAACAGGCAATTGGAGAAAAAATCCAGAAATGATACAAAAGGTAAGAGAGGCTTGGCCAAAGGTCAAAAATATGACTCATTATCATTATCATGTTTCAAATAAAAGTATAGATGAAATATCCTCTATTATTAGAAGATGGTATTATACAAAAGTTGGAAGAGGTAACCAAGCTTTGATAGCTTACGATTATATAAAATTAACTGGAGAAAAAGTAGGCCAAAACTGGGCAGAGCATCAAGCTATTGGTGATAAAATTGATAAACTGAAAAGAATATCCGAAGAAATAAAGTGTCCAGTTGTTACCGCTATGCAATTAAATAGAACTGGAGAAAATTTTAATCGCAATTCAAGTCAAGTCACGGACGATAGCTCTGCGATTTCTTTGTCTGATAGAATGCAATGGTTTGCTTCATTTGTTGGAATTTTTAGAAGGAAAACTCAAGATGAAATTCAAGTCGATGGAGAACAATTCGGAACGCATAAATTGATAGCTATTAAGACAAGGTTTCAAGGCAGAGAAGGCACAGGGCATCATGATCTAGTTAGAAGAAGAGTCGGTCAAAGTGAATTTAAGTATTTTAATAATTATATAAACTTTGATGTGGGTAATTTTAATGTAGAAGAGAGAGGAACTTTAAGAGAAATAGTTGATGCAGAAAATGAAAGACTAGATTTCGATCAAGGCAGTAACGACCAAGACGGAGAACTGATATGAACGTAGAACTAATATCAATAACAAAACCAGAAATTAAAGGTATGAAAAATGCAGAAGATTTGGTTGCATTTTGTGCTAGAGTTAGCAATCCTTCTAATCAAATGAACGTAGAAACTGCGCCAAAGCTTTTAAAATTCTTAATCAATCACAAGCATTGGAGTCCGTTTGAATTAGTCGATATGTGTGTTGAAATTAAAACAAGCCGTGGAATTGCAGCGCAAATTCTTAGACATAGATCATTTAGCTTTCAAGAGTTTAGTCAAAGGTATAGTATCGCAAATGAATTCGAAGACATCGAACTTCGCTTGCAAGGAGATAAGAATAGGCAAGTAGGAGAACACCTTATGCCAACTAATACAGATGCATATGATAAAGTTAGCGAACTTCTTGTAGAATCTTTATCGCTTTCCCAGCATTGTTATGATTCAATGATAGAAAATGGAGTAGCTAAAGAGGTGGCTAGAATGATATTGCCTTTAACCACTCAAACAACTATGTATATGAAAGGCTCATTGAGAAGCTGGATACATTATCTTGAATTGAGAACACAACAAAATACTCAAAAAGAACATAGACTAATTGCCGAAAGATGCAAAAAAATATTCATTAAAGAGTTTCCAATTATTAGTGAGGCATTAGAATGGAAAACATAAAAGAAATACTATCTAATTTAGGGTATGATTTGAAAGAATATTTAAAAGAATACAGAACAAAGCCTCTTTATAGAGACTCAGACAATGAGAACGTATTAGTGATATACAAAGATAGTGGAAAATGGATAGACTATAAAGAGAATACAACTGGAAATCTTCAAGACTTAGTAAGAATGACTTTGAATCTTCCTAACAATACAGAAGCTAAAGAATGGATAAATAAGAAAGTCCAAACTGAAGCATCATATGCAGTCTACAGAAAACCTCAGATTAAACAAGTAAAGTGTTATTCAAATGAAGTACTTGATAAATTAATCAAAGATCATTCTTTTTGGAAAAAAAGAAATATTTCAGAAGAGACTATGAATATTTTTAACGGAGGAATACTGACCGAAGGCAGAATGAAAGGCAGATACATTTTCCCAATTTTAGATAAGCAAGACAAATTGATTGGAGTGGCTGGTAGAGATATTTTGAATAGAAATGAAAAGTTCTGTCCAAAATGGAAATTAATAGGAGACAAGATTAATTGGCGTTACCCTTTACAAGTTAATGCAAAGATACTGTCTGAGAGTAAAGAAGTAATCATAGTTGAGAGTATAGGAGATATGTTAAGCTTATGGGACGCTGGAGTGAAAAATGTGATTGTTACTTTCGGTCTAGCTCTAAGCGTGAGTATTTTAAATACTTTATTAGTTTTAAATCCAAACAAAATTTATATATCATTTAATAATGATGAGCTTAAGAATAAAGCAGGAAATTTAGCATCAGAAAAAGCTAAAGAGAAGTTATTAAAACATTTCGATAGGAACCAAATCCAAATTGCCTTACCAATTAAAAAAGATTTTGGGGAAATGAACAAAGAGGAGATCTTACAATGGAAAAACAATCTTTAAAAATATTATCTGCATCTAGAATTAAAACTCTTGAAACTTGTTCTTGGGTTTACTGGAATAATTATCATATTAAGACTCCACAAAAGTCTAATGATGGAAGCGATAGAGGCACAATATGTCATACAATTTTTGAGCTTCTTTTAAATAAAAGGCACAAGAAAAACTATAAGAATATCATTAAGAGCAACTCCATAGATGGAGATAAAGGCGTATCAAAACTTGTTAAAAAATTGTCAGCTAAAGTGAACCTGAATGAAAGTAATTATAAGCTATTAGATGAAATGATATTAGTCGGATTAAAAAACGACTTCTTTGGTGAAAATGGAGAAATAATTAAACCAGAATATGCATTTGAAATTAAAAACGATAAGCCTAAATATCATATCCGAGGTTTTATAGATAAGCCTATTAAAATCAAAAAAGAAATGCATATAATCGACTACAAGAGCTCGAAGTACAAGTTTAGGGGTGATGACCTTGAAGCGAACATACAAGCCATGATGTATAGCCTAGCGAGTAAAAAATTATGGCCTAAATTAAAGCCCATTATTAAGTTCCTATTCTTAAGATTCCCCAAGCAACCAATTCAAGAGCTGCAATTTGATGAGGATGAAATTAAAGGATTTGAACACTATTTAGAGTATGTTAATGAACATGTTAATAATTTTGACAAAGATAGTGCTCAATCAAATTTTGCCGTAGATCATCCTAAGAATAAATGGATGTGTAGCGTAGGCAATTGGAGATGTCCATATAAAGACCCATTTAGTTATCATGTTAAACTTAATGATGCTGGAGAAATAGTTGAATCAAATTTTACTGGAGAATTTAAAGATGTTAAAGGATTTACAGTAGAGCAAAGGCAATACACTGGATGCCCAAGACATAATAATAATTCGATTAATCAAAAATCAAAAGATGCCTTTGACGATTTGACTTGACCTAGATTATAATATCAGATATAAATAGACAATGAACAATGTTATTCCGCTTTTTAAAAGTCATTTTTCTATAGGAAAGAGCATATTAACTCTTAAGCCAGAGAGCGAAACAGATAATGGGCCAGATTCTATTATTCAAATTGCCAAAGACAATAAACTTAAGAAGGTATTTTTAGTAGAAGATTGCTTTAGCGGTTTCTTACAGGCATACAAGAACTTAAAATCAATTGATATTGATTTAATATTTGGTATAAAATTTGTATTTTGCGAAGATCACACCAATAAAAGTGAACCAGAACTTAAGAAGCATCACAAAGTGATATTATTTGCAAATGGAGACGAAGGTTATAAGCTGCTTATAAAGTTGTGGACAAAGGCTAATACGGAAGGATTTTACTATACTCCAAGATTAGATATGAATATTCTCAAAGAGTACTTCAACGATAGCCTAAAGATAGCTTTACCATTCTATGATAATTTTATTTTTAATAACTGTTTAAAAGGATATCAATGTGTTCCATTTTTAGAGAATTTTAAACCATCAATTTTTATTGAAGATAACTCTTTGATATTCGATCCTCTTGTTAAAAATAAAATGCTTGAATATGCGAAATTAAACAATCTTGAATCATTTAATACTAAAAGCATCTATTACAAGAATAAGAAAGACTTTAAAAGCTTTTTAACTTTTAGATGCATCAATAATAGAACAACACTAAATAAGCCCGAAATAGAACATATGTCTAGCAATGAATTCTGTTTAGAGAGCTGGAAAGAGCAAAATCATGGATGAGCATTTATTAAGATTCGATAAAAATAAAACCTTAGTGTTTGTAGATTGCGAGACTTTAAATCTTTGTCTTAATTTTTGTCATAATATTCCTTGGCAAGTAGCTATGCTTAAATGCCAAGGCGATAATATCATAGATGGAAAAGATGCGTATTTGAAATGGCAAACAGATTTGAAGATAAGTAAAGATGCTGCAAAAATAACCAAATACGATCCTAGAAATATACAAAAACACGGCATTGACCCAAAGGCATTTTTCCCTACTCTTAGAGATTGGTTAGAGAACGCAGATTATATAATTGGACATAATATATTAGGATTTGATTTATATCTTCTTAGCGAATACTATAAATTCATGAATATGAAACCTTACGACTTTCTTTCTAAAGCTATAGACACAAATTTAATTTATAAAGGAATAAAGACTTCAAACGCTTTCGATCCTAAAAAAGAATCTTTGCCAGAATATATGTATAAATTATATCACACTAGAGTTAAGAATATTAGAACAAACTTGACCGCAGCTGGAAAAGATCTAGACATTAATCATGATTATGATTCTTTGCACAATGCCTTGTCAGATTTAGAGCTAAATTTTAAAGTCTGGAATAAAATCAAGCATATGGTTAATATTTGATTGCATTTTTCCTAATAGAAATATATAATACTCAATATGGCATCAATGGACAACATCTACGATATTCTAGGTAAACTAGAGAAAGAAAATATAGATTATTTATTTATTACTATTCAGCATGGTAAGACTAATAGTAAAGCAGATGTATTTTATTCTTTGAATAATGAAGAGAAGTCTTTTGGAGCTCTTAAAGAAGGCTTAAGCGAATTCCAAATAAATATAGACAAATCAATTAACAATTTTAAATCAAATAAAAAGCGGAAAAAGAAAAGTAAAGATGACGAAGACAGTTGATTTTGTTAATTCATTCAAAAAAATAAACTTGCCACTTTATGGAGTGAGGTTGCCAGAGTTTAAAGTCAAGGCAGAGCATAAAAGGAATTTAGGATTATCGGAAGACATTTCTAATGCTGATTTTCTAAAAAAACTAGCTTACAATAATCTTCCTAAAAAACCAGAATATAAAAAACGATTAGATCATGAATTTGAGATCATAGAAGATCTAGGATTCATTGATTATATAATTCTAGTGTGGTTAGTTATTAACTTCTGTAAAGAAAGCGAAATTCCTACTGGATTAGGAAGAGGAAGCGCAGCGGGTAGTTTAATTCTTTTCTTGATAGGCGTTACTAAAATAGATCCAATTAAACATAATCTTTACTTTGAAAGATTTATCTCTAAGATTAGAGCTAAGAAACAAGTTGTTGATGGAATCACATATCTTGATGGAAGTTTAATGTGCGATGTGGATTTGGATATTTGTTATTACAATCGCCATAAGGTCATAGATTTCTTAAATGAAGTCTTTCCAAATAGAATTAGTAAAATTTTAACATTCAATACTTTAAGCGGAAAACTTCTCATCAAAGAATGTGGTAAGATCGTAGAGGAAAAAAATGAGACCGAGATGACTCACATAAGCGGTTTAATTCCAAAAACATTCGGTCAAGTTAAAGATATTTCTGAAGCTTATAATGAAGTAGAAAAATTTAAAGAATGGTGTGATCAAAATCAAGAGATTTATAATATAGCTTTGAAACTAAGAAATTTAATAAAAAACAAAGGTGTTCATCCTTCTGGCATTCAGATATCTCACGAAAAATTATCAGAAGCATGTCCATTAGAATTATCTTCCGACAAGGAATTGGTAAGTTCTTTCGATATGAACGATATTAGTCAATTTAATGTTAAGCTAGATTTGCTTGGCTTAAGAAGTGTTTCGGTAGTCTATGATGTATGTCTTATGATCAACTCTAAGATAGAAGATATCAATACCGAAGATGTATTTATTTACCAGCAATTACAAGACCTTCGAAGTCCTCATGGTCTATTTCAAATCGAGGCAGACACAAATTTTAAAGTTTGCAGAAAGGTTCGACCAAGAAATTTAGAAGAGTTAAGTGCGGTATTAGCACTAGCTCGGCCAGGTGCATTACAATTCGTTGATCAATACGCTAAATATGTAGAGACTGGAGAGTATCAATCTGTTCATCCATTTTTCGATGAAACATTAAAGAGGACAGGAGGCTTAGCTCTTTATCAAGAACAATTAATGCAAATGGCGCATAAAATTGGTTTTACTTTAGATCAAGCCGAGATATTGAGGAGAATTGTGGGTAAAAAGAAAGTCGAAGAAATCAAAGCTTGGAAAGAGAAGATCGAAAAGAAATGTGTCTCAAATAATTTAGAGAAAGAGATTGGAGAAACTCTATGGAAAATTCTAGAAGATTCTGCCAATTACTCATTCAATGCTAGTCATAGTCAAAGCTATGCAGCATTAGCAGCGATTACAATTTATTTAAAATTTAAGCATCCAAAAGAATTCTTCTTATCTTTATTAAGGATGACCAGATTTGAGCCAGATCCTATAGATGAAATATCTAAGATTCATAAAGAAATGGATTTATTTAATATCAAACTATTACCACCACATATTATTAAATCAGAAATGGACTTTAGTGTTGAAGGAGATGATATTAGGTTCGGCTTGTTATCTATTAAAGGAATTAGCGATAAGTCTATTCAAAGACTTAATGATTTTAGAAATAAATATGCTTCGAAGTTTGACGTATTTAAGTCTGGGCAACAAGCGAAGTTGTCGATAAGGGTGCTATCTCCATTAATCCAAGCTGGAGCATTAGAGGATTTTAAGCAGTCTAGGAGTAAAGTAGTACTAGAAGCTCAACTATGGAATATATTAACTCAAAATGAGCAAAAATACTGTATGATGTATGGAGAAAAGTTTGATTATGATCTCTTTAAGATTATTAAACTATTAAGTAATACAAAAGATGAAAAAGGCAAACTTATAATCAAAGAGACAAGGTTAGAAACAATAACAAATTCTTACGATCCATATAAGAAAATATATCAACAAAACAGTAAAAATGAAAGATTTGCTAATTGGTACTATGAAAATAAACTTTTAGGCTATACATATAACACTAGCTTAAAGGATATCTTTTCTGATCAGAAGCCAGATCTATTAAATATAAGAGAAGTCAATGAAGCACCAGAAGGACTATCAGTTATATTCATAGGCATAATTAAAGAACAATATTTAGGTATAGCCAACAACGCAAAGAAGACCAGATATTTAAGACTATCTGTGCAAGATGAGAGCTCCAAATTAACCGCATTAATATTCAATGACAAGATAGACGAATGTAAAGATATGAATAATATGTTACCAGATGAAGGTAATATTGTGATAGTTAAAGGTAAGAAAAAAGGTGAAGATACCGTATTCGCAGATTTGATATCAATTCAAGATCATAAAATCTTTATGAAACTTGGAGAAATTAAAGAAAAATAACTTGATTTTTTATTAAGAGTTTGATAATATATACTATATGATACAAATTTATAAACCAACCCCAAGAGTAACTGGCACAGCTTGTAGCTTTTCTTTCAATAATATTGATGGCAATTTTTATTTAAATTTAATTAAACAGGCTAGCTGGAATGACCAAAAGAAGATCGGTAGTTTTTCTGAAAACGCACAGAATCCAGAGAAAAAAGTAGTAGTTAAACTATCTAAAATCGAAGTGTGTGGAATATTAGATGCACTAGACAACAACAGATCAATAGACTTATTTCATAACTCAGAGAATCAAAAGCTAGGGATAAAGTTTTCTCCTTATATCAGAGAAGAGAAACAAGTTGGATATAGCTTAAATGTTATTAAAAATTCAAAGATACAGACTACTCAGCCTGCAATTAGTTTCCTAATTGGTTTTACGTTTGCTGAAGCTCGCATGGTTTCAGAATATATTAAGTTTGGTTTAGATCATATTTTTTCTACGGAAAGAAGTGATGAAATTAAAAATCTAAAAACTAATAAAGCAAAAGCTATAGACGAGAGAAAGCAAAAAGACAAGACCCAAGATGTAACAGAAGATTCTCGGCAAGTCGAAGACAACGAAGATCTTTGGTAAGATAAATGCGTAAAAAGATAGTCTTTCAGTCTGATTTTTCTTTAGCTAAAACTGGTTTTGGAAGAAACTCCAAAGCAATTCTTAAATATTTGTATAAAACAGGCAAGTACGATATAGTAAACTATTGCTGCGGAATGCAAAAAGGAAATTCTCAACTTGAAAGAACTCCATGGAAAAGTCGTGGTTCTCTTCCTAACTCCCAGCAAGAGGTAGATCAATTAAATAAAGATCCTCACTTAGCTAGAATGGCTAGTTATGGGGCTTATTTACTAGATGAGGTAATTAAAGAAGAAAAACCTGATGTATATATTGCAGTCCAAGACATTTGGGGTGTAGATTTTGCAATAGATAAGCCTTGGTTTGATAAAGTTAATTCAGTTATATGGACGACCTTAGACTCTCTTCCAATTTTAGAATCAGCGGTGAAATGTGCTCCTAAAGTTAAGAATTATTGGATTTGGAGTGAATTCGCAACAAAAGCTTTACATAGTTTAGGACATAAGCATGTTAAAACTGTACACGGAGCATTAGATACAGATAATTTCTACAGAATCTCAGAAGATAAAAGAGCAGCATTAAGATCAAAATTTAATATAGATAAAGATAAATTCATGATTGGATTTGTATTTAGAAATCAACTTAGAAAAAGCGTTCCAAATCTTTTAGAAGGATATTCCATTTGGAAAAAAGAAAATAATATAAAGAACTCTGGGCTTTTGCTTCACACCCATTTTGGTGAAGGTTGGGGAATTATGAAGCTAGCTAAAGAATATGGTATTGATCCTAAAGAAATATACACAACCTATATTTGTAAAGCTTGTGGAAACTATGAAGTTAAAAATTTTACAGAACAAGATTTAGACTGTAGTTTTTGTGAAAGCAAAAAATCCCAAATTACTACAAATGTTGGTATTGGAGTTACTGAAGAGAGCCTAAATGAAGTATACAATTTAATGGATGTATACTGTCACCCATTTACCAGTGGAGGACAAGAGATTCCTATACAAGAAGCAAAACTCACAGAGCTAATTACTTTAGTTACAAACTACTCTTGTGGAGAGGATATGTGTTTAGATGAAGCCTATAGTTTGCCATTGGAATGGAATGAATATAGAGAACATGGTACAGAATTCATTAAAGCCTCTACTTCTCCAAAATCTATAGCTCAAAATTTACTTAAAGTTTACAGTATGTCTAAAGAAGAAAGATTAGATCTTGGTAAAAAAGCTAGAGAATGGACTATTAAAAATTACTCAGTAGAAACTATTGGTAAAATAATAGAAGAATTCATCGACTCCTCTCCCTCTGTAGATAAGGAATACTCTTTTAAAGCAGAAGAAAAAGACGCATATTGTAATGTGCCAGAGATTAAAGATGACGATGAGTGGATTCTTTATTTATATAAAAATATTTTAAAATCTAATAATATAGATAAAACAGACGAAGGATATAAATACTGGTCAAAAGAATTAGAAAAAGGTACGAAAAGAATCGATATAGAGAATTACTTTCGTCAGGTCGCTCTGCAAGATAATAGTAAAAATCAAAAAGTCTCATTTGATGATCTTCTAGATAAAGACGACTCAGGAAAAAGAATACTATATGTAATGCCAGAAAGCATTGGGGATGTATTCTTATCTACAAGTTTATTTAGATCTATTAAAGACCAGTATCCAGATTACAATTTATACGTAGCAACAAAACCAGAATATTTCGACATTTTAGACGCAAATACTCATGTTCATAAAGTAATACAATATATTTCTCAAATGGATAGCTTACCTTGGCTAGAAGGAATGTCGTTGCACAAAGGTTATTTTGAAATAGCCTTTTTACCATATTCTCAAACTCAAAGATTTTTGACTTATCTTCATAATGGTAAAACTAATATAGCTTACAAGGATTATAAATATGCATCTAATTGAAACTTATGCTTTAAATTGCGGTCTTAAAATAGACAAGCCATTTATATATGAAAAATACTGTCCAATTCCATTCGATAAATATATATCTTTTCAACCATGTAGTAAATATAGTTCAAAGAGTTATGATCTTTGGCAAGAAGTAATTGATCAAATTGTTCCAATACTTCAAGAAGATGAGATACATGTAGTTCAAATTGGTGGTAAAGATGAGAAACCAATAAAAAACTGTTATCATTTGCAAGGCAAAACCAATATAAACCAAGCCGCTTATATCATAAAAAGGGGTTTGTTGCATTTTGGGGCAGATAGTTTTGGAGTTCATATTGCTAGTAGTTATGATAAACCTATCGTTGCGCTCTATTCTAATAGTAGGCCAGAGAACGCTGGTCCATATTTTAATTCAAAAGACAATGTTAAGATACTAGAAATTAATAAAAAAGACAGAAAACCCAGTTATTCATCAGAAGAATCTCCTAAAACTATTAATGAGATAGATCCGATTGAGATCGCAAATAGTATATTACGATTTCTTAATATGAAAAAAATTGATATTAAAACAAGTTATGTTGGAGAGGATTATAATAGAAAGCTAATAGAGTCTGTTCCAGACAGCGTGATATCTGACATATCTAAGCTAGGAGTAAATTCCTTAATCATGCGTATGGACTATGAATTTAATGAACAGGTTTTAGAAGAACAGCTTAAAAGAAATAACTGCTCCATTGTGACTAATAAACCTATAAAGTATGATATTTTGAATAAATATAAAAATAATATTTCTCAAATTATTTATAATTTAGATGAAAATCACAGTCTATATTTTGTAAAAGACCTTAAGAGACTAGGAAAAACTTTTATATTATCCACATTTTTATCAGAAGATTTTGTTAATAGCATAAAACTAGATTATATGGACTATTCTCAAATCATAAGGTCTGTAAAAAGTGAAAAGAAAGATATAGAATATCTTAAAGATAAAGATATTAGTAATCTATATTATAAATCAAATAAATATACAATAAGTCGTGGTAAAATTTATAATTCTAAAGCGGCTTATCTTGATAATATACCTTTTGACAATAATCCTATTAAAGCAATAGATAATTCGACCTTTTGGGAAGAGTCTAAGTATTTTTACTTGTTTGAGTTGACAAAAACTTAAACATGCAGTAATATCTAAATATGCAAGAAACAATATCTATAGGTAGCTCAGAGTTATCTAAAATTCAAGTACTTGAAAAGAATGTAGTTATACCAAATGATGCTAAAGTATGTCCACCAAAACTTTTTATTAGAAATGAATATGGACTTTTAGAAAACGATAACATCTCTTATCAATTTAATGAGGATGGATCTATTAATTGGAGAGGAATGGTTAAAACTCAATACCTTGTTCCTAATAGGCAAAGAACTCAACAAACCGATGTATCTAAACTAGAAGATAGAGATTTATTAATTCTTTTAGGAGGAATTAAAGAATTAGCTCAAATTCGTGGTTTTACAAGCGTGGAATATAATGTAGTAACCGCAGCAGATAATTATTTTGCAACATCATGTAAAATAACATGGATTCCTAACTATGAAACAAGTAATAAGCCAGTTATATTTGAAGCATTAGCAGACGCTTCTCTTGTTAATACCAAAGATTTTGCTAGATATTTCTTGGCAGCAATAGCAGAGAATAGAGCTTTTGTTAGATGTGTTAGAAATTTTCTAAAAATTAATATTGTATCTCAAGAAGAACTTGGTGATGCAAAACTAGGTTTAGTAGCTAAAGAGGATTCTGAGAAAGAGAATCCTATGAATCCTACAGCTTTATTAGAGAAAGTAATGAAAGAAAAGGGAGTATCTTTTGATATACTTAAAAATAAATTACTAAAAGAAAAATTTGATGGTGCAGAAAGCTTAACCTCTATTAAAGATGTGCCTAAAAGTAAAGTTTTTGAACTTATAGAAAGACTTAAAAAAGTTTAATTTTAAGGAAATCTCCACTTCTGTAAATTGCACCAACAGGTAAATTACTTGCACCAGTAGGTAAGTTATTTAAATCTAAATTAATTGGTGAAACACCAGAGCTTACCCCAGTAATATAAATTCCACTTGCAAAATGCATGGTTAATGTATTAGATCCTAAATTAATTTTTTTAGTTGGCGTACTATCTCCAAGAACCATACATCCACTTTTATCAATGTCAATATTTCTACCAACACCATAACTATATGAGGCTCTAATATTATTATGTGTTCCACCTAAAATGGCAGAAAAAGAACCAGAAATAGTATTCAATTTTCCACCAACTATAGCAGATGCAAAACTCTCACTGGCTACATCACGATTGGTGTTTTCAATATTATTACTTTCACCACCAAGTATTACTGCATTTTGTATGTTACCTGTAATAACATTTAAATTACCTGCAACTACACCACAAAAAACTGTTTTTGGAGCTTCAAAATCTGATACGAAATCTGAAATAGAATTAGATCTACCTCCAGGAATTACATTATAATCACCTAAAATTGTATTTTTAACTCCACCACCTATCACAGAAACAAGACCTTTAATAAAGTTTCCAGTTCCTCCTCCAATAGTTGAGCTACCAACGTCATCGAATCCGAATCCTGCAAGCCTACCATAAGCGCTTTCTCCAATTAGATTTCGAGTCAACACTAAATCTCTAGTTAAATCCGTAAGTATATAATCAAAATTTAAATCTTTTAATTCTTGACCAGATATAGTATCTGAAATCTTTATATCAAATCGGGAAGGATCTGAATGAGTAAATATGTGGTAATATAAATTATTATCAGAAGTTGCTCTACCAAACACTTTGACTTCTTGAGAAGCAGAATTTTCCGTATTTATAACAATTTCTTTTGACAATTGAAAAGTTTCATATCCTAAAATATGATTCACAGCATTATATTGTTCGTGACCAGTTCCCTCTACAGCTAAGTAATTGATTTTTAATTGCTCGCCAGAACTTAAATTATTAGAAAGTTTAATAGAAAAGCCTGTTTTTGTAATGTCTTCAATGTTGGCTACATAAAAATTATTATTATTAATATTTTCTAAGTTAAAGAGTATTCTTGGTCTTTTTCTTAAGTTTAGATCGAATGGAATACTAAAGATATTCTGATTACTTCCAGATATAATTTTTGATGAGGCAAAATGAGAACCAGAATCAAATGCGTATTTACCAGATCTGTAAATGCCTACATTGAAACTTACGTCCTCTACAAGATTATTACCAAAATTAATATTGAATTGATTTTGAGTGTGATTGCTAGTTGCATATGGATAAAAATTATTTCCAGATATTATCTCGTCAACTATAGGAATATAACTTTCAGGTATTCCAGAAAGTAAAGATATTGAGTAGGTATTCAAACCAGAATTTAATCCTGTATTGTAAACTTGTAAATTATGATTTAAAATAGTTCCCGTATAACTAACGGCATCTAATAATATGTATTCATTTTTGGGATCTATAGGATTATTTAATACAATCTTTAATTTATTTTGTTCTATTTCACGACCTTTAGCTATATAAAGACTATTAGAATCAGGCTTATATACATTTTGAAAAATATATTGAGATCTATCTATAGGTATATCAAAATTAGCTCCCGTACCAAATATAATATTAGCAAAAGGTTTAACGCTACCAACTTCTAGAATTTTACCTAAATTTTCTTTTATACCTGTAAAATTGCCTATATTTCCTGCAAAAAAATGTGCAAAAACATTTTCATCTAGTGATTTTGAAAATACTATATTAAATCCAGATCTGTTTACGCCAGTTATATGATTTTTATAAAAGTCTTGAGACTGGAGTGTATTCAAAACAACAATATTGTCTGTTCCATCAAATGGAGTTTGAAAATTTATTCGTAAATCTTTAACGCCAGAAGCTATTCCAGTACTAAATACTTTAAATTGAGAAACTTTATCATCTTCTCCAAAAGATCCAGAATATAGGTTTTGAGAATATACGCTAATCCAAGAAAATATGTCAATATTTAAATCTTCTGAATCTAATACACTTGCAAATTCAACATCAAGTTGCGTAGAAGTTACATTACTTAATTTAATATCATAAAAATCTTGTTCACCAGTTTTTTTAATATTTTGTAAAATTCCTAACTGATTTGTATATAGAGCTAAAGGGTAAATAATTTCTCTATTTTTTTCACCTGTTAAAGATACAGAAAATATTTGATTTCCAATACCCGCAAGACCAGTTGATAATGCATCAACAATATTATTTTTACCTCCACCAATATTACAGAATGATCCAATAATTTTATTATTTTCGCCACCAACGATATTAGAGTCTTGAGAAATAAACGCGCCTAAACCAGTTATTAAATTTGCTTGTCCAGCAATTATAGAAGATCTTCTAGAATTTGAAGCGGTATTATTTGTACCGAATATAAATACATTATTTGATCCACTTTCAATTAAATTATTTAATCCAAGAGCTACAGAATGTTCAGAGTTAACCACGTTATTTGAATTTAGAATATTTCTTGAAGTCGTTAATATACCAGACAATGGTCCAACAATATCTAAACCCAAGCCGTTAAATTTAATATAATTATCTGAATTTCCTACTCTAAATTTAGGTTTTCCAGGATTGTAGGAATTATCATAGCCCAAGAAAAATCCGCTTCCTAAATTTGAATCTATATCATTAACACTCTTTATAACACCGCTTGCGACATTAAGGCGACCAATATTCAAAATTGAAGTTATATTAGATTGTTCTGATAGCGAAATTTGAGTTGAAGTTGCGCTAAATTCATTTGAAAACGCAATCCAATTAGGATTTGTTGGACCAGGAGTAGAGTTTGTGTTTGTTGTAGCTGCATACCAATAATTTGCACCATTTGGATAATTAACAACATCTCTTCTTACGCCGTCTCCAACGTAACCAATAGATGGATCCCATTCTCCACGATATACTATACCTGCTCCTGCAAGTGATCTTCCAGACGCACCAAAATTAGTCTGTAAAATCATTCCTTCGTTAGGTCTCTCTCCGTTTATGGCTCGAATTTTTATATAATAGTTTCCGCCGCTTGTTGGAGCACCAAAAATTTGGTTAGAGGAGTTTAGATTAGCGTTTATTCCTGGTGGTAAATATGCATCTCCTATACCTGAAATAGTTGTAGCAGATATCTCAAATTGAGTAGCTCTAGAATTCGTTTGGATTTGGTAAAAAAATGCTTGATCTAATGGACTAGAAACAATGCTTGGACTTGTAAATATGTCTGAATTTTGAGGCCTAAAACCACTTATAGCAGATACTTTTATATTTCTACCTTTTGTTATAATTTGATTTTCATAACCAATACCAGTATCATAATATTCATTAAATAGAAAAACTTCACCGATTCCAGTTACATCTCCACCAAGTTTAGCTTCAATCACGGTATAACCCGTCGTATTATTACTCTCACCAGTTATTTGAATTAAATTTTTGCTAACTATTTCTAAAGGAATCTTTGCCAAGTCTTTAAAACCAAATATATTTGTTGTTCCTTGATAACCACTAAAATATATTTCATTAACATTAGATGCATTAATACCAGAAATAGTTATAAAACCAAGATTATTATATGTAGTATTAGAATTTGAAATATCGTAAATCGTAGGTAAAATGTCAATACTTTTATTTGAAGGCAATATATAACTCTCACCAAATTTATTTCTTTTAATTTTAATTCTTGCTTGAGGGTTTCTTACTTCTCTTGGTACTTTAAATCTGATGCCAGTCGCAGAATTTGAAACTTTAATTCCACTGATTGAATAGGCATTTGGTTCATCTATATTACCAGTAATTCCTAAGAATAAAACTTCCGAGTTAGTTAGATTTCCATAATCTCCAGAAGTTCCACTAGGACTATATATTTCTATTTCATCTAAATATTTCGCAGCTTGTATTCCAGATAAATATCTGATATCAACATTAGCTTCAAAAAGCCTAGTAGTTGATACTAAAAGATCATTTGAATTATTAGATCTAATTAATTCGCCAGAACTAGGAAAATCTACAGAAAATATTTTAAGAGATGTGGTTGTATAAGCGTTTGGTAAAGCAAATGTAGCTTGTGTTGCGTCTTGATTTATTGTGATATCTTTTATTAAAACCTTTGGTTGACCTAAATCAATATATTTTATTCTTTGAAGATGTTTACCACTTATTCTAACAATTGTTCCAGTCCCAGCTAAAACATCATTTGGACTATAGCCACTTGCAATTAATTGAGGATAAGAAACGTTTAATAAATTTGAGCTTTTGTCTGAACCATAAACGCCAGAAACAAAAATGTAATCAGAAGAACTAAAATTTGGTATTTTAAAAGATAATCCAGTATCTCCTACCAAAGAATATGAATTGACAGAAATATCACCGATTTTTAATGATTGAATAAAAGATAAATTATCTCCACTTGCCACTATATTTGTGGATTCTACTAGCCCTGTTTGAGGAGAAAAACTATGTATATTAGGATATCCAGATATATAAAAGCCAGTGAATTGAGCTCCGCTGGATATATCTTTAAATTTAAGATTTTCTAAAATTCCACTTTGATTTTTTCTAATATTGTATGGTACTTGAAACTCTAAAAATTCTAAAGATCCTGTATTTTCGTATTTTTCATAAAGAAAATTAATTAAGGCTCCTCTGCCATTTCCGCTATTTGGAATGAATTCAATCCCAGAGTTTAAATTTGGAACTGTAAAAATACCAGAATTATTTATATTGAAACTTCCCAAAGAACCATCGATTCCTGTAATTGATACAGTTAGAACTGCGTAAGAATTCTGCTCGTATTTTTTAAGACCTTGAAGATTAAAAGTATTCCCGACTGAATATCCTGTGCCATAATTTTGAATATCTCCTCCAGTAACTCTATATAATCCAGTTTCTTGAAAAGATGGACGAACTTTATTTCCTGCGCTATCAACAAACAAAAGATTTGCTCCAGGATATAAATTAGATCCAGAGACTTTAACATATTGACCAGGCAGAACATTCTTATTATCAAAACCACTTATACTAGGTTGATTTAGTATTTTTAAATTAAAATAATTAGTTGATAAATTTGCAGGATTATAAACTGAGACTCTATACTTAGATGGAGCTAAACCAGAAGGCGTAAATCCCACTGTATTTAAAGATAGGGTATTGTTTATTCCAGATATATTTTCATTAAATCGGCCATTGAAAACAAATTTTGAATTAGGATCGTATACATTCTGTCCAGATATTTTTATAATATTTTTATTAAATTGTTCTCCAGAGATGATTATGGTCTCTCCATTAATTGCGACAGCCTCAGATGGAAACTGAATAACTGGTTGAGTGGATTGAATTGTAAAAAATACGCTCATTCGAATAATCCTCCATTTTCATCCATCATTTGTATAGCGTATCTTCCTGTTGGAAGACTTCTTAGAGGAATATACCCACTCAATAAATTCTTATTAATTATTCTAAAGTTAGTCTCAAAAGTACTCTGATTAGCTGGATAAATATTATCTGCATATCTGAAACGAACAATGCAGTTATCGTATTGATATGGACTATCAATTAATATAGGTTTTTTAAAACTTTTTCCTTGTATAATTATGAGGCTACTACTAAAACCACTAGCTGGTAAAACAGACAGAGGAATTGGAGTTTCTGTAAAATTATTTAAAAAATTTTTTGAAATTCCTGTACTATTTACCAATTTGATTCTACCATTTATATGATAATCAGTTGATGGTATTTGAAAAGATAAATTATTTTTATCACTTATTATTATATTTTCTAAAGGTATCTCTTCTTGAAAATTGTTTTGGTCCCCAGTCATGAGATAAACTTTTTTATAGTATAAATAATCGCCAGTATAAACAAATGTATCAAGATTTGTAAAATCACTAGATATAGTAAAGTAATTTAATTTAAAAGTACTGTTATTGGTTGCATTTGGTACATTTATAGAGAATTGATTTCTTTCTAAATTAGATAAATTTGTTGATACGTATGTATTTCCTATCGCTATATTACTAATTTTTTCTTTACTTGTAAATACAAACGGTGGATATAAATTGTCTTGTCTATCTATTCCGCTCAATCGATCAAAATATACAATTTGAGAAGATGAATTTGCATCAATATCTATAGATTTTTTTTCAAAGAATGAAGATTCATACATAAATCCACTTGATCTTAAAACTAAAACATTTAAAGACATGCCTGTAGTTAAGACATTTGATAGATTCAGAGCGAAGCTACTTGTAGTTTTACCGCTGATATAAGAGTCTAGATATGCGCTAGTGTTTTCATAACCAGAGTATTGACTTAAATTATAAAAAACAGAATAATTTGCATCGCTAAATCCAGAAGTCAAATTGATTGTGTATGTTGATGATCCTGATGGTAATTGTCTTCTAAATGATTGAAAACCTGTGTTTGTCACATTAATCATAGAAAGTAAATGATTTTCATAATATTTCTGACTTAAATTAGTATTTTTTTTGTAATTTATTCTTAAAGATTCACCGCTAATAAAACTAAAATTATCTACATTTGATAATCTAAAATTATTTATTTCACCAGTTAAATTGAAGTTTTCAGCTAAAGTTATATTGGCAACACCACTTTTCGTATACATTGGTATATTAAAAATATTACTTTCTCCGCTGAAGTAGTAATTAATATCATTTAAGATCGGACTAGCATAAATAAAGCCAGTACTTATTGATGTTAAAACTTTACCAGTTATATTGATAGTGGACCCCTCTGATCCATTTTTAGGGTCAAAATTCTCTATCTCAAATATAGGAAGAAAAGGTAAATTATTTTGCCCAGTAATTTGAAAAAAATTAGATGAAATTATTAATTTACCAGTATTAGGATTTGAAGGTACGAGAAAATCCATTTTTTGAGTTTGATCTATTAATGAGAAGTTTAAACTTTCTCCACCAAAAGAAAGAGTATCCACATAATCTAGATCCTCACCATTTATAGATATTAATTGTCCTAAAACTCCAGTTGGACTAGAAGTAGAGGTAATCTTAGGATTTGGCGGAATATATTGAAAAAATCCAGTTGAGGTAATGAGTCCCATATATTTATGCTAATGTTAGCATCCTTATTTGTTGATTTGTTATATTTTTAACTCTAGGAACAACAGCTGTAATAATATTGTTATTATTAATAGCGAAACTATCCGCTTCGTATTCTCCAAAAAATACTTTGCCTACAAAATTAAAATTTGTTCCAGAAATTTGAATTCTATCTTTATAGCGGCCAGAAGTGGGAGTGAAAGAAGATATAGTAGCCTCTTCAATAACATTGAATTGTCTTATAGTGAGTTCATTTGTTAAAAATTCTTCACTTTTAGCTTGAAATACTTTTTTAGTTAGAAATCCAGTAACGCCATACCCCTGAGTAATAAGAGAGGTACCAAAAGGAGCAGTGCCTAACGTAACTCCTACTCTAAAACCAGATATTTCTAGCAAAGGATTTAAATTGTCACAAGTTATATTTAAAGTAGTTTCTTTTAAACCAAACACTCCTCTTCTTTCAAAAGTATCACCAATATGTATCTCTGGTCTTATATCTGTAGAGTAGCTGTAAGAAGCATTTAAATAAGATCCAGTTAAATTTTGATTATTAAAATTACTTATACTAATTTGATTTACGTGGACTATATTATTTAAGTTTTGTTGATTATCGTAGGTAGGTGAAAAAGTTCCTGTAGGAGTTCTAAAAAATAAAATTTCTGTTGTACATATTACTGGATTATTTGGACTGAATCTTGCATTATAACTTTTTATGTAACCTGTTTGTTGAATACCTCCAAAATTAAAACTAACTCCTTCATCTAAATTTAATAAGTTCTTAATTATATCTTCGCCAGTATAATGATAGGTAAAACTTAAACCTCCTTGTATTGTATTTTCTACTCGAATATCATCTGCGTGTCTTTGACCGATCTCAATGTAAGGACTAATTTGTGCTTCATATGAAAGTTGAGCTTCAGTTGCAACAATCAATTGATTATTGATTTTTAGATTTACATTTTTTCCATTGTAAAACATATTAATAATATTGAACTATAGTCTTACTTGATCTGACTATATCATCAAGATTAGATTCTAATGTAGAATTATTAATAAATGCATCTGGCATTTCTATCGAAAAACTATTTGAATCTAAAAGCCCAGACATTTCAATTTTTAGTGGTATGTTTTGTCCAGTATAAACTAGTTTTGTAAATAAATTTTCTGTTATATTAACTGTTTCTTGAGCTCTTATGGGTTTTACTTCTAATGGAGTCTGACTTCCTAAAGCATATATAGGATTTAAATTACATGTGAATGAATAAGAAAAGCTATATAAATCTGCAGTAAGTTCACTAGCAGTGCCTTTTGCAAAAACATTTCTACCAGATATAAGGTTGCTTTTAGAGCTATGAGCTATACTATTTGCAGAAGCTGTATTTGAATTACTTAAATTAGAAGGAGTTTGGAAAAAAGTATTTGTAATTACAGGCTCGTAAGTAATATAACTTGCTTGAGCAGTTATTACATTATTAGGTTCTAATTTAAAACTATAATTATTTAAATAACATTTTTGCCCAGTAACACCTGCAAAACCAATAGTTACCCCATCATAGTTAGTGGGAGCAGCAATAAAACTCTTAATTTCTTTCACAGTATTAAAAGCTGGATCACCAGTAGGATTAATAAGATAAGATATCTGGAAAGTGCTAGAACTAGGCCCAGTTGTTACTTGATTTCTAAAGGGTTTTCTTTTGCCTAAAGTATAAATTGGTCCAAGAGTTATATCTGAATTAAAATTAGCAGATACAGCTAATACTCCAGTATTATTTATACTTATCTCGCATTGATCGTAATATATTCTAGCCATATTCCTTACTCCTTTGCCTAGTTTAAATTACACTAACCAGTAATATTTATCACTTTAGCCATGCTAGAATGATATACTATTAACATTCGTTGCGTATGGTCCTGATTCAGATCTACTAATATGACTAGTATAAGTTAATTGCATCAAACTACTACCATCTATATCTGTATTAAAATCTTCTTTAACTAATAGAGCATCCTTGAGGTTGAATGATTGAATGACAGTGGATGTGTTATTCTTATATAAATTTATATTAAAATTATAAACATTTTGATTATTAGGATAATCGAATAATTTTTTGTTTTGATAATCACTCAAAGATATAGAAAAGCTTGTTGTAACTATGATAGGATACTGTAATTTAACATCTACAGGCTTCACAGAGGTAGCATCAAAAACTGGAAGCCTATTACATTTAATATTGACCACTAGGTTATTAACCTTTTCATTTTCTAACTCATTAAAATCTATTTGTATATCACCTGGATTTACTATGTTTAAATTATTCTCATTCATAGTAAAAGGTAATATATTAGACGAAACGTTACCAAAATCACTGTAAAAATTCCATTTGGTTGATATACTAGGTATTGTCCCTATTCCACAAGAAAAGTTGTATTCTGCCATATATCCGCTATTCATACCAAAAGTATTATTATCGTATTGTACCTTTACGTTAGCTCCTAATTCGCCAGTATATTGAATAAATTGATCGCTATTTATAAATAAAGACTCTAAATTTAGTGCTCCTACAAATATGCCAATTGGTACTCTGTTTAAATGATTACTATTAGAACCTAAGTATTTAAGCTCTTCTATGGGCAGGTCATAACTAGCAGAAATTGACTGAATACCCGTAAGAGGAGCATCGTCAATATAGACCCTGTTAAATTCTCTTGTAAATCTAGATAACATACCTTATACCTTTTGGAAGAATTACACCCCTTTAAGTGTAATTATTAATATAAAAGGAGCAAGGTTTTATGCAAGGAATATACGAAGAGCTATATACATTTTTGATCTCAGAAGATGTACCAGAAACTAGAGTTGCGGACTTTAAGGGATGGTTGAACTGGTATATAGAAAATAATTTATATCACATCCAAAGAGGCGCAGACAATTCAATCGAAAAATTAGTTTTTATTAGAAGATTAAACTCAAATGATATATCTGAATTTCCAGACTATCTTCACGCCTATATACCTAACGTAGAAAAAATAACTAAATTTAATTTACATAGACCAGATGGAAATATTTTTTACGTAGAAATTCTAGTAGATAAAATAGAAAAAATAGATGATTTAAAAATAGAAAACATGAAGTTTGCATTTGACTGGGCTAAAAATCGTTTTAATATTAATCCTATTGATTTAAATTCATCAGATCTTTTACTTTTTTATAAAAAAGGACAAAAAGTTACCATGCAGTTAAAAGACATGCAAGAACTTATTGTAAAAATTTTAGATTACAGTTGAGATAAAATTTATGGGCATGGGTTATCCACAGGACAGTTTTAGAAAAGAAGATTCAAGTTCAGTCAATGATAAAATGATTCCTTGGGCGAATAAATCTTTAGGACATAGTTTTCTAAAAAATGACATTATTAAATACAAAGGTATATTTTGGTATTGCTTAAAAGATCATTTTAAAACATCTACAAGCGAACCAGGAACAGATAATGGAGCCCAATATTGGGGAGGAGTCACTTCAATATCAACAAAATCTATCTTAGCGGAATTTTTTTGGATTCCTTCTTATGCTTCAACAATACAACATAAACCTTCAGTAGCCACAATAAGATTTGGCAATGGATACGAGCAAAGAATATCTAAATCTATAAACCCAGATTTAAAAACTCTTCAGCTGACATTTGATCAAAGAACCTCTAGAGAAGCTAGAGCAATTATTCATTTTCTACAGCAAAGAAGTGCAGTTCAAGCTTTCGCTTATAATCCAGGAGATATTTATTCAGACAAAACTTATAGAACCAGATATGTCTGCAGAGAGTGGGAAACTGGCTTTACTTTTAAAGAAAACTATTCTATCAAAGCGAAATTTGAAGAAGTATCTGCTTGATGGAGAACAGATAATATGGGAATGGGGCCTTATACCACTAGTAGCATTCAACCAGCTGAATATTTTTTGCAGGCTCTCGAAGCTCAAAGATCCATAAATTCTCATATCCACGAGATTGAACCAAGTACCCCAATTTTTCTTTATGAAATAGATCTAAATGAAATTAAACCTGCTTCAGTATCTTATCCAAACAAAAATGGGCCAGTTAAAGATGGAGTTATAAGAGTCCATAATGATTTCAATCTTTTTAATATAAACAGAGGAGTTATTTATTGGAGAGGAAACTATTACTTTCCTTTTCCAATTTATGGAGAACAATTTGATATTACTTCAAATGGTACGATTCCTACTCCAAGGATTAAGTTTTCTAGTCAATTTTTAGATGATGAATTTAATTCTTTTTATAAATATATAAGAATGCAAATCAATGAATTAAAAGACATAGTTGGTTCAAAAGTTACTAGAAGAAAAACGTTTGTAAGATATCTAAGTCCAAATAATTTTCCAGCAGGAGTTAATCCTTTTAACAATTTCACAGATACTCCTTGGGCCTCTAGAGCAGGAGACACCTTAACAGTCAGATCTCTTGAAAGACCTCCAATTAATTTTGCTAAATGGATAGTATATACAAGAAAATCTAGTCCAACAACAAATAAAATTTTTAGTCTTTTGAGAACAGACGATAGGTTAAGAACTTTAGATATAGATCTGCAAAAAATAAATCATAATGTAAGTTCTTTAGATTTTTTCAATTTATTCGTAAATGAGAACATCAACCAAAGTCCAGATGTAACTGATAGTTTTTCTTCAGACAATTTTATCATTCCCTCAAGCACAAACTATACTTTTATTATAAAAGACTCTACAAAAGAATTTAAGAAAATAAATACTTCCGCAAATATTAAAGTTCTGTGTTACTATAATTTTATAGTTTTCAGTAATTCGTCAAGTTCTACGATTAATTACCCTATTTCATTTTCGGAATCAGGTTCTGAATTGGTAACTTTTTTATCTTTTAAGTCTCAAAGTGAAACGGTTGCAGAAAGATTTAATTACTCAATATCATCTCAAAATTCTTCTAGTTTCACAGCTTCTTTTTCAAAAAACTTAAATAATACTTTTGATGTTAATTATTTGACCGTCCCAACAGGAATTTATACTGGTATCAATCCTGCTTCAAACGAAAATGCAAAACTTATTGCACTAAAATTGAGCAATAATTTTGGCTCATCAACTTCAGGAGAATACAATATTTTATTTCCCACGTCCTTCTCTAACGTACCTAAACTTTTATTTAATAGTTGGGGTACAGGATTCAAATATAATCAATACTTAAAAGACATTAGTTCAACTGGATGTGTATTTGTGGCTACTCATACAGGAGATAACGTAGAGTTAGGAACTCAAAATATTAATTTAATTGCCACAGATTATATTGCAGAAGATTTAAACAGTCCAGATGATGCTCAGATATATAATTCATATCATAATATGGCTAAGCTTTATTTGGATCAAATTAATAATACCCAAATTGATATTTATGAAGTAGAATTAACTCCTGATATTTATTATATAGATAGAAAAGTGCAAGAAGATTCTCAAAACGTGATTTATGAGCTAGCATCTCTTCTCGATATAGAGGGTATAAAATTACCTGCAAGAGTTTTGCTATCTAAAAACTGTTCATTTACTTACCGAGGTGCAGGATGTTTGTACGAAAGATCTGACAGATTGAACAGAGTACATTCAGGAGTATACGGTTATGTTGATCAAGTAGTAAAAGCTACAAATGATAATACAGTTACTAGATCCATAATTTCTGATTCTGAAAAGTGCAAAGGACTACAATCTGCACCTCCAGTAGCAAATGAATCAGATGAAACATTTAGTCAATATATAAATGGAAGCGGAGATGGTAGTCATTGGATAGACCGAGGTAATTGGCAACAAAATGTATCTTATAAATATGGAAATTATATATATATAGAAAAAAATTATATTAAATTCTATTTTGTATGCAAAGACGCTCATATTTCAAATTCTTTAAATGCACCGCCTAATAGTAAATACTGGGAATCAGATACATGTTCTAAAAGTATAAATGGATGCAGATTAAGATGGAAAGAAAACATTAATTTCCCAAAATATAATCTTTCTGCTAACCATGTTTATGGCATTAATAATGAGGACAAGATGATAGTAATGGATGTTAGATCTCCAATAGATATCAATGGAAAACAACTACCTGGTTTTCTTCCTTTTGGAGGATTCCCTTCTGTAGAAGGCAAATTCCAAAATCAACAGAGTCCTGGAGGATAATATGGAATTTAATATTCAAATTAAACATTTTATCAAAGAATTGGCTCAAAATAAAAAAAATGAAGAGATATGCGGACTTGTATATTTAGATAATAAAAATTATAAATTTCAAGTTTACCCTTGTCAAAATAGATCAAACGATAAGAAAAATAACTTCACAATATCTCCTCAAGATTTTCTAAATTGTTCGAGCTTAGGGAAAATTACTGCTTGTTATCATTCTCATATCAACGAAAGTGTTACTTTTAGTGAAATAGATAAGAATAATAGCAATATGTATAACATTCATTATATATTATATAATATTAAGCATGATACTTTTAGTTTTCATACTCCTAACAAAGAGAAAAACCCTTATATTGGAAGACCATATATAATGGGGAAATCAGACTGTTTTACCTTAATGAAAGAGTACGCTTTAAAAGAAGAGAATGTAAATATATATTTTCCTGAAAGTTTATTTTATCCAAAACATTTAGACGATATCAAAAGTGTATATGAGGACAACTTCAAAAAACAAGGCTTTCTTAAATTAGATAAAAATATAAAACTACAGAAATCAGACGGTTTAATGATGACTTTTCCAGGAGTTTCAAATGAATTCCCGACTCATGGAGCAATATATATAGATGATGGTTTAATCTTGCATCATCCTTTTAATTCTTTTTCTTGTGTAAATATATATGACGCTTTTTTTAAAAAGCATACGACTTATGTTTTAAGGTATAAGGAGTTAAGTAATGGTCAAAGTTAAGTTACATGGAAATTTAGGCCAAGAAATTGGTGAGGAATGGAGTCTCAACGTAACCACCGTTGCAGAAGCTTTCAGAGCTATAGAAGTTAATACTAAAAAATTTACTAAGTTCCTTATAAACCAAATTGAAAGCGATGCTAAATATGAGATATTAATAAATAATAGACCATTATGGATCCCAAATGCAGAAAATCTACCAACAGAAAACAATAAAATTAATAAAAAACATTTTGAAATGATGGCTCAATCTGAAATATTTATTGACTTTCAAGATAAATTAAAAACTATAGATATTATCCCTATTTTAGAGGGTTCTGGTGGTGGTGGAGGAGGTGGAGGGGGTGGAGGATGTTTTCCTGCAGGAACAAAAGTATCTACTCCTAACGGAATTAAAAATATAGAAGACTTAAAAGAAGGAGATGAGATATTTTCTTTCGACAAAGACAAGAAGATACAAAAAGATATAATTCAAGAAGTTTTTCAACACGAAAATAATAAGATTTTAAAAATTACACTTTGGAATGGTTTAATCATAAGAGCCACAGGAAATCATTGGTTTTTAAATGAATATAATAGATTTAGTCCTTTAGAAAATTTTAAAGTAGGAGATGTTTTAATTCATGAAACTGGAGATGTTCTACCAATCGAAAAAATAGAGCAGGATCAAAATGAAACAGTATACAATTTTCATGTATTGCAAAATCATACATATATTGCAAATAATATATTAGTTCATAATGGTGGAGGTGGAAAAGGAGGAGGAGGAGGAGGAGCAAAAGGCAGTTCAGCTCTGTCAGGAGTAAAAGGTATTTTTGGAATTTTTCTTTCTGTTCTTTTAGCTCCTCTTACGGCAGGAACATCTCTTGCATTTTTATCTATTTTAGCACCAGCTATATTAGGATTAGTTGCCCTTGGAGTATCTTTACTTTTAATGAAGCCGCCACCTATGGTAAGTCCTCAAGCAATTGCTAATCCTTCTGCAGATTTTCAAGCAAGTCCTGATAGTGGAGGAGGAGGAGAACCTTCTTATACTTTTAGTGGCCCAGTAAATACAATAGGAGAAGGAGGTCCAATTCCTGTTGGTTATGGAAGATTAATTATAGGTAGTCAACAAGTATTTAGTTCTTATGATCAATTATACCGTATTCAATCTAGAACAAACAAATACGAAAGCGATGGTAAACCTCCAATTGGAGTAGGAGCAGGAGAACAAAATTATCCAACAAGAAGTTTTTTCTTTTCTCATTATGGATATCCAATGAATATTCAAGATATCCAAGGAAATTCTTTAGGAGAAGTTTCATTAGGAGTTTAATTATATGCCAAAAAAATGTAAAGATTGTGATCCTAATAAATTCATAGAAGGACTAGCTTGGAGAGGTAAAAATGGTAGCTCTTATGACGGATATACTCTTTATAATGACGTAGGAAAACCTAGCTCTACTGATATAACATTAGCGGACGTTAGTGACTTAGTAGATGCTTATAATCCAGCTTTTAGTCAAAGCACTTCTAATCCAAGTCCATTACCAGAATCTCCATCTAACTCAATATTAATTGAAGGAATCGATAGAGGACAAGGGTTCTGGTTTGTTTGGAGCCTTATAAATGGACTAGTTATGTACGGAACTCCTGGAGTAGCATTAACTTCTGCATCGATCACAAGTGATGCTGCTGTATTTACTAAAATTGGAGATGGTTTTAATTTTTCTGTAACGTTAGATCAAGTTGCTTCTTCTTTAAATTATAATGATTTTGGAGAGATTGCAGATTCAAATAGTTCAGATAAACTAAGATTTTCTAATAGTAATAGCTCAACAATTTCTTTGATTAAAGATAAAATTAATCGTGTTGGACGTTTCACAGGTATAATAAATAGTACACTAAATGGTAATAGATATATCAAAAGTGGAAAAACTACAGTTCTAGAGACTTTCAAAGCTGAAAAAAGTTTAACAATCACAAGCAAAGATATAAATGGAAATGATCCTATTTACGTTACTAGTGCTCCAACTAAACATGCTTTTAAAAATCAAGGATTCTCTTATACTTTAACTACTAATCTAGCAGCTTCATCTTTTAATGCCTCTTTAGACTCAAATTCTTTAAATTTTTTAAGTAATTTAGGATTAGTATGGAATGAGAACTCTAAAACAATTACTGGCAATGTATCCTCAAATCTAGGAGATGAGATTAAAAATTTTACTTTAAATTTTAATATAACTGGTCCAAATGCAGACGCAGGTAACAGAACTAATTTTAGTTTGGTAATATTGTATGGACAATATAATGCATCAATTCCTTTGCCAACAATAAGTAATAAAAATTTTAATGGCAGTGTAGGAGCAAAATTTAGTGGTACTCTAGCTGGTTTAAACAACAGACACTCAGTTATTGGAATATCTTCTCTTCCAGAAGGACTTGTTTTTAATAGCTCCAGTAAAACCATAACAGGAACTCCAAAACATAGTGGTCTATTTTATGCATTTGCTAGCTGCTCTAATAGTAGAGGATCTAGCTCAACCGCTACTTTGGCATTCGCTTTTACTGCATATACTCTTAATAATAAACCTCAAGATAAAAGTTTTCCTAGTAAAATACAATTACCAGTTTACGATTACAATGTTTTAAAAAATAATAAGTTTACTCTAAATTTTTTCACAAATTCAGATGAAATAATTCAATTTAAAAAAATAAATAAAAATGAATTTGAGGAAATTAGAAAAAATGGTAAACCTACAAATATTACAAATGTTGGATTAGTTATACCACCAACGTCATTTACTCCAGGGAACGGGATAGAAGCTGAAAGTTGTTTTTGGATACAAGTAGACGATCCATCAACTTCAGCTAATAAAATTAAAGAATTTGATATTAAAATACAAGGCAACTACGCTATAACTTATAGTTCAATTGGTTATCAAGACTTGCTGGGTAACGTTTGCTATACTCCAGACTCTAACTCAAGCGGTCCTGCTTCAACTCCATTTGTAGAAAGTTTAAGTGTCACTTGCACAAACACAATCAAATCTGGTCTTAGTGGAAATCCAGCAGAAAATGTTCCAACTGTTACTATTAGTCCAACGCAAATAGAGCATCTAGTGGTATTTCTACCAGACGGAGCCCTTGATACATCATCAAGCTTTGTGACGGGTTCATTCTTAAGCAAGAGTAATCTGTTAAAGTATCCTAATGGAATTCCAGCTCAAAATGGTAGATCTTACAGATTTTATGTGCAATTTGCAGATACTTGCTCTTTTAATAATACTTATCAAAATTTTCTTATGTATTTTGGCACATATTCTCCTAGCGCAGGAGATGTATATAGCTGCTGGTATGATCAACGGGTAGACGGGAAATACTAAATATGGGATATTATCAAAGAATTTACAGAAATACGACTTTATCAAGTTCATATGTTCCTGGTAATTGTGGAAGCGTAGTAAGCCAAGCAGGAGCCAACCAAGTAGTGAATAACTATGGCTATAGAATAGGAAATACTTTAAAAGATACAAAGGATATTGGTATTACTTCTTTAACAAATATATCTATCATGGATATTATAGCAGAGGGCCCAATTGAAGGCATAGTTGATTACGAAATTGTTCCAAATCCAGGATCTGTTTTAGGAGATATAGGATACAAAAATGGAGCTAGAATAGTCAAATATCCTGGAGTAAATTCCATTGTTAGATCCATATATTGGAATGAAATACCATTAGCAGATAATACATATCCAAATAAAGGCAGCTTAAACTTTGAATTTATAAGATTTAACTATGATTATGGAACTTCTGCTCCAAGACATACCGTAGTAAAAGAATTAAATAATATAGAAAATTCAGAACCTTTTTATGCTCGAAAAACAAACAACGGTCAACTTTTAGAAAGTCTAAGATTAAGAAATAATAGTACTAGCGAAATTATATCTGAAAAAATTAAATTACCTAGAAGATTAACTAGCACAAAAGTAGCTGGTACAAGATTATTTGGCAAAAGATCTTTTCAAGATGGAACAACTAAAACTTATAAAAAATCACTCAACATATTAACAAAAGATTTGTATGGATTAAGGCTTCATATAAAAGCTACGAGTCTTTTCAAAAATATTGTAGATTTAACCATCTGGGATACTAGTGATCAAGCCGCTGCCAATTCTGTCACAGGCAGAATAGATCGTCTAGAAATGTCATTTAATCTTTATTTAAAAAGAATAGATTTTACTCCGAGCATCGGAAAAGTAGTAACTCTTGTGCCCAATCCTAATTATTCAGGAGTTTCAGGTGGAACATATGTAATCAGCGAACAAGATTATTACGATCAATTTTGGAGACCAAATAATGATCCATTAGCTTTATATTGGCCACCAAATTGCGCAGGTTGTGGCGCAGGGCAGGAAGGACCAGATGGTTATCAAAGACAACCAGCAAATTATACAGAATTTATTAATGGAAGAACAACATATTCTCATAGACACGATGGTAAAGTATATAATTCTTATGCAAGAGATGTAAATAGATTACAAAGAGATTTTAGATCAGCTTTACAAGATCATATAAATCAAAGACAAAGATTATTAGAAGGGGATTCAAAAGATTATGCTATATTAACAATAGTTGGCAAATTAAATCAAGGTCAATATATTGAAACTTTTGAGTGGACAGGGCTTAATAAATATACAAATTCTAATACTGTTGGTTGGGAAATAGAAATTGAACCAACTTACACAGAGCCTGTGGATACTAATATAATAATAAAAAGCTCAATTGATTCAATCACAGAAATATATGATGATTTTTTAGTATTACCTCATTCTGCTACTTTAGTAAACACATTTGATTCAAGATTTTTTACTAGCATTCCTCAAAGATCATATGATACAAGATTATTAAAAGTTAAAATTCCGTCTAATTACGACCCATATTCTAAAACTTACAAAGGCATTTGGGATGGTAATTTTAATTTAGGGTGGACTGACAATCCTGCTTGGTGTTTTTATGATTTAGTTACTAATGACAGATACGGATTAGGAAAATATATTGATTCAAGTTTAACAGACAAATGGACTTTGTATGAAATAAGTCAATATTGTGATCAATTAGTAAGCGACGGTAAAGGAGGTCTAGAACCAAGATTCACAGCAAACGTATTACTAAGCACAAGAGAAGATGCTTACAAAGTCCTAAATGATATGGCTAGTATTTTCAGAGCGATTGTATATTACAACGCAGGATTAATATTTACATCTCAGGATAGGCCTAAAGAACCATTGTACATATTTAATAATAGTAACGTTAAAGAAGGAGAATTTACTTATAGCAACACTAGTAAAAGAGTGCGAAGAAATGTTGCTCTTGTGAGATACAATGACAAAGACAATTTTTACAAACCAGCGGTCAAATACGTAGAAAGCAGAGAAGGACTAATTAGATTTGGAATTAAAGAAATAGAAGTTAGCGCTTTTGGTTGCACTAGCGAAGGACAAGCTGCAAGATTAGGTAAATGGACTTTATTATCAGAAAATTTAGAATCAGAATTAATCAGCTTTGAAACTAGTTTACCTGCTATGTATTTAAAACCAGGCGACATTGTATATGTGCAAGACCAAAATAGACAAAATAAAATACTTGGTGGCAGAACTTACGAATTAAATAAGAATTATGCAATCTTAGATATAAAATATGAAGATATTTCTGGATTTTTACCAGCAATTAATGGTTGTAATTTTAATGTTCTCACCCCAGCAGGAAATATAGAAATTGGTACAGAAACTGGCAATTTAATTTTAGACAATAGCAACAACAATACTTTAGTTAATATTGTAGATGAAAATGGAGTAAGTACTTTAGCATCTGGAATAAACTCTTCTTTGATTAGAAGAAAACAAGTACAAACTATAAAGTATAGCACAGATTATACAGTTTCGAACCCAATCGATACAAATGTTTTTGGTCTTTATGTAAGTATGCAGCCAACTGGAGCTTTTGAAGGTTACACAAAAATAGATTTTGCAGGACAATGTTTAGATCAAACTCAACATACACTCATTCAAAATACAGTTTGGACAATAGAAATTAATCCAGATAATTATGATTATACTAAAAGCCCAAGTACCAAAGGGCTGAGCGATCCAGATCCATATCCAGGAGCTATTTTAGAAGGCCACTTAGACAAAACTCAAAAATTTAGAGTTTTAGATATAGAAGAACTAGAAGAGTTTAGATATAAAATTACAGCATTACAATACGATGATAGTAAATTTGATTTAGGAGATAAGATCTAATGGCATTTGTAGTCACAAATAGCGGTTCAGGAGCTTACGTTATAGACGGAGTTAATAATCCTACATTAACGTTAACTCGAGGACAAACATATACATTTACGATCAACGCTAGTGGTCATCCTTTCTGGATTAAAACAACTCAGACCACAGGACAAGCAAACTCTTACAGCACAGGAGTCACAAACAATGGAACAGATAATGGTACATTAACATTTGTTGTCGACGCTGGCGCTCCAAGTACTCTGTACTACAACTGTGAATATCATGGTAACATGGCTCGCACAATCAATGTAATTGATGATGTTACAACTACTACCACGA
>Ga0247843_1001518_pt1 | contig 46609 bp, 37 predicted proteins | sample LaCruzMarch2017__FD_192420 | JGI IMG/M metagenome (GOLD analysis project Ga0247843, IMG submission 192420) | Freshwater microbial communities from meromictic Lake La Cruz, Castile-La Mancha, Spain - LaCruzMarch2017_8m | ecosystem: Environmental > Aquatic > Freshwater > Lake | place: Spain...
AACGGGGGTGCCGGATTCCCATTCTTTGAGAATCTTTACGATTTGGTTTGGAGAAAACTTGCTCTTTTTCATAGACAGTCAAAATTAATTCTAGTTTTGAACTGTCCAATTTTTGGGGAAGCCTACAAAACCACTTTTGCAAAGGGCATCGGCCGCCGAGCCTTGCTAAGTGCCCGACCTTTGTATCTTTGAGCAGAAATTCAACCTATGGTATTGCGTACTGCCCTTTCTCTTGTCCTGATGCTGAGCCTGAATGCCTTGCTGGCGCAGCATTACCACGTTCCGTTCGACCATTTTAACCAGCTGCGCTACGAACGCGAAATGACGCGGAAAGGCATGGGCCTGGCCACTTCGATGAAACCCTACCGTACTTCGGCCATTCAGCCTGTGGTTTCGTTGGATTCAGCCATTGCTCCGGCTCCCCTAAAATGGAGGTTCGCCCGCAGTTTTGTAGGCAGAAAGCTGTTTTCAGAAGATTTAATTCGGGTGTATGCCAAAAATTTTTCACTGGAAATAAATCCGGCTTTTGATTTTACCGTGGGCGTTTCTGACAACGGAGCGCGCCGTACTTGGAACAACACCCGGGGAGTAACGGCCCGGGGAAATTTGGGCTCGAAAGTTTCGTTTTATACCGAATTTTATGAAAATCAAGCTGTTTTTGCTGGATTCGTACAACGATTTGTTGATTCAGCCCGGGTAACTCCCGGCATGGGCCGGCCCAAACCTTTTGGTACGAACGGACACGATTTTGCCTTTGCTACCGGATATGTGCGGTATCAGCCTACCGAATTTATTGGCTTTGAACTGGGCCATGGCAAGCATTTTATTGGCGATGGATACCGTTCGCATATTTTATCGGACGCGGGATACAATTACCCCTATTTTAAAATTGAAACCGAAATTTGGAAGTTTAAGTACGTAAACCTTTGGGCCGAATTCACCGATTTAAGCCCGCTCATGCAATCGGGCGGAGCCGATGGAATTCAGAATAAAAAATTTGGAACCTTTCACTACTTGATTTTTCAACCCGTAGATGGCCTGGAAATTGGTTTGTTTGAATCCATTATTTGGAAGGGCGGAGTGGATTCGCTGGGCAACAGCCGTGGATTTGATTTCAACTATTTGAATCCCGTCATTTTTTATCGGCCCGTGGAATTTGGATTGGGCTCGGAAGACAACGCCCTGCTTGGTTTGAACCTGCGCTGGAATTTTCTGAAGCACTACCAATTTTATGGGCAGGTGGTGTTGGATGAGTTCAACCTGAGCGCCATGCTGGGCAATCCAAGTCCGGGTTGGAGAGCCAACAAGCAGGCCTTTCAAGCAGGACTAAAATATTTCGATGCCTTTGGGTTAAAAAACCTGCATTTGCGTTCGGAATTTAATTTGGTTCGGCCGTATATGTACAGCCACTTTAAATCGGTGGCCAGCAATTATGGGCACTACAACCAACCCCTAGCCCACCCGATGGGATCGAACTTTTGGGAAATCAATGCGGGCCTTGAATACACCACAGGGCGCTTTGCCTTCCGGGGCCGGTTGAGCTATGCCAAAAAAGGACTGGACCCGAACGACGGAATCCACTATGGCGGAAACATTTTTGAACTGGACGACAGCGCCCCCTGGGGCGGAAGCATTGATGGGCCCGACGGCATTGGCTCCTACGGAAATTACGTGGGCCAAGGCCTAACCACCGAATTTGTTTTTGTAGAAACCACGGCCTCGTACTTGGTGAATCCGGCCAGTGGATTGCGGTTGGAATTGGGCATGCTGCACCGCACCCAGACCAACAGCCAATGGTCAACAGCCAGTCCTTGGATTTGGTTTGGACTAAAAACCCGGCTGCCAAACCGGTATTTTGATTGGATGTAGGCCTAGGAAATCGGCAGATTTACCGCATGTGCCTTTGAAAGCAATTGGGGGCTAGCCTGGTTTGGACGGCAACCCGGGCACGAATCTTCCTGGCTAAATTGCTCTTCTCAAAAAACACGGCTGAAAGGAAAGCCAGGCATGCAGGAATATTCCCGGTTATTGTATGTACGTCGGTGTAGTTGCGAGAGCTGACAAATCGTGCATTCGCGGCTAAATTCACCTAATTTATGCATTCTTTGACTTCAAAAATTCCAAAGGATGCACTGTTTGATTTTCATTGCTTATGAAGCAAATAGAGAATTTCCATCTGTTAATTGGGCTGTTAAAGAGTATAAAAAGCGAGATGAAAGCCAAAAAACTTCGTACTTTGAACCCATAATCGAACCCATGAATCAAATTCGACCTTTGTTTTTAGTCCTTGCGGCCAGCTTTGTTTTCAGTCCAATTTTCGCACAAACCCTGCTTGAAACGGGCGAAGTGCCGATTGCGGGCAACGTAAGATATGAAAGCAATCAAACCTGGAAAAAGGGCAGATACATGCTGCAGTTTGACCGTACAATTTCAAAGCAAGAGCGGGAAATGTGGGCGTTGAAAGGAATCGTTTTTAGCGGTTATTATCCCAAAAACAGCTATGGAGTAAGTTTGACCCGGGAATTGGGTTCGTTGGAACTGTTTGAACTTGGTGCGAAGGGCATTCTTCCCTTTCAAGATGCTTGGAGAATGGCTCCGGGCTTAGACCCCTTAAATCCACCCACATCGGCCCAAGAAACGGCGGGTGGTTTAACCTATGTTGTTCAGCCTTTTGCTGGTTTAAACCCAGCGGATGTGGAGCAGGAATTGGGCAAACTGGGAGGGAAATTGCTTAAAAAAATGCCCTACGATTTAGGCTATGTGGCCTTGCTTCCGCTTGGAAAATTGCCTTCTCCTTTGCCTGAATGGATTCAATTCATTTCCTTTCCCGATGAAAAAGGAGAACCAGAAAACCGCGAGGGCTCGGCCAACCACCGATCGCATTATTTGAGATTGCCCGCCTTAAATCAGAGTTTAAGGCTAACAGGAAAAGGGGTAAACGTAATCATGAACGACGATGGCACCCTGGCTCCGCACATAGACTTTCACAACCGAACCAACGATTTATGCACCTTTGATCAAGGCAGCCATGGAGACCATTGTGCGGGCACCATTATGGGAGCTGGAAACTTGGAACCCCGTGCAACGGGAAATGCTCCTGGGGCACATTTAACCGTGTACAACTATACCACCGATCCCAGCTCGGGAATTGGCTTTTTCTCTTTCCCAGCTTCGTACACCCAAGACAGCATTGTATTGACCTCCTCATCGTACAGCGACGGCTGCAATGCGGGCTACACTTCGTTGTCGCAATATTTGGATCAAACTTCAAGAACCCACAGCAGTTTGCTGCACGTATTTTCGGCCGGCAACAGCGGCACGAGCAACTGCGGATACGGAGCTGGATCCAATTGGGGCAACATTACAGGCGGGCAAAAACAGGGTAAAAATGTAATTGCAGTAGGAAATGTGTTAAAATCAGATGCCTTGGCAGGTTCTAGCAGCAGAGGTCCGGCAAAAGATGGACGCATCAAACCAGACGTTTGTGCGGTAGGGACGGATGTATATAGCACCTACGACAACGGAACCCAATACGCCTCGTTAACAGGAACCTCAATGGCTTGTCCTGGGGTAGCTGGTTCTTTGGCGGTGCTTCAAGAAGGATACAGGAAAATGAACAACCAGCAATTCCCGAGCGGCGGTTTGCTCAAAGGATTGTTGATGAATACAGCAGAAGATTTGGGGAATCCCGGCCCGGATTTCAGGCATGGCTATGGTCGGGTAAACCTAAGACGGGCCTACCGTGCCATGCAAAACAACTGGTACGCCTACGATTCGTTGGACCAAGCTCAAACCAGAACATTTACCGTTCAGGTGCCGGCCAATATGCGCGAGATTCGGGTAATGGCTTATTGGCAGGACAAAGCCGGTCAGGTTTTGTCGGCCCGGGCTTTGGTGAACGATTTAGACATGACGGTGACCGATCCAAACGGAGTTTCTTGGCAGCCCTGGGTATTGAATCCAGCTCCCAACAGTACCACCTTAAATCAAAACGCCACACGCAGCCGCGACTCCTTAAACAACATGGAGCAGGTAACTCTGTTGACTCCCGTTGCAGGAACCTACACCATTACCGTAAGCGGTTATGCTGTTCCCGAAGGGCCCCAAGATTTTCATGTGGTTTGGGAATTGCTGCAAGAAGAGGTGGTTGTGGTGTATCCTGCGGGCGGCGAAGGATTTAGCCCTGGAACTCAGGAAACCATTTATTGGGATTATTATGGGGCGCCCGGTGGATTTACCCTTGAATATTCAACCAACGACGGAAGCACCTGGACCAGCATTGCCAGCACGGCCAGTACCACGCGAAACTACACCTGGACCGTTCCGAATGTGTTAACAGGAAAAGCGCGGGTACGGGTAACGCGCGGCAGCTTGAACGACATGGGATTGGCGCCCTTTTCGATTGTTGGAATACCCGGTGGTTTGAGTTTTGATACCATTTGCCCCTATTCGGTGCAACTAAAATGGAATCCTGTAGCCGGAGCCACCGGCTATGATGTATTTATGTTGGGGCAGCTTTACATGGATTCGGTTGGAACAACCAGCGGAACGAGTTTCACTGTAGCACCGGTAAACACAGCTCAGGTCAATTGGTTTAGTGTGCGGGCAAGAGGTGCCAATCAAGCGGTAGGTACCCGAGCCCGAGCCATTCGGCAAAGTCCGGGTTGGGGCCCTTGCACTCCTATCTACGATTTGGCCATGGAATCCATTGTTTTTCCTTTTGCCCCCAGCACTCCCTCCTGCTTTAACCAACAAGGGCCTTCGCTAAGAATTAAAAACAGGACTTGGACCGATTTTGTGAATGTACCCATCCATATGTCGGTGAATGGACAAACCATTACAGACACCTTAGACTTTTTGGGATATCAGCAAGATACCCTGTTTGTGTTTAGCAGTCCTTTGGCCTCCATAGCAACAGGAACTGGGCCTCATTTGCTTAGCATTTGGCATAGCGACACCGTTGACAATGTGGGATTCAACGATACCATCAACATTTCATTTAGTTGGGATGGGCAACCGGCTTACGTTCTGCCCTGGAGGGAAGATTTTGAGAATCAGGCCTTTTGTCCTCCGCTTCCTTCTTGCGGAACCGCCCTTTGCAATTTGATTAATGGAATCAGCAACACGAGCAACGGTCAGGGCGACGACATGAACTGGCTGGTTTGGTCGGGCAATACCCCAACGGCGGGTACCGGACCGGTTCAGGATTTTTCGGTTGGCAATCCGAATGGGCGCTACGCGTATTTATCCAACTACAACTGCAACAACCAAACGGGCATTTTAGAATCGCCTTGTTTGGATTTAAGCCAAGCCATTCGCCCATACACCATGCTGGCTTACCATTTGGATTCGGCAAACGATGCAAAAATCCACATGGATATTTTTGCTCGGGGGCTTTGGCATGCTGGTTTTGGCAGCTATGAGCAGGGAATTCAAGATTGGCAAACGGATACTTTGTCGCTCGTCGATTTTATTGGTGAGCCCATATTAATTCGGTACCGAGGAATTACAGGCAGCAATGGACTGGGCGATCCTGCCCTTGATTTATTAAGGGTTTCGGACTTTAACCCAGGAATTCAGGTCAACGATACCTTGTGTTTAAATGAACCAAGTTCAATTCAGGTTGGAGGCGATGGCATTTTTGCACAATGGGCCTGGCAATTTGGACCGAATGCAAATCCTTCGGTTCATACGGGAGAAACACCTCCATCGGTTGTATTTCAGCAAACAGGTTTGCAAACCATTCAGCTGCAGGTGCAAGGCCACGACAGCATGACCACCGTTCAGCGTCAGGTTATGGTGATTGAGCAGCCGAATGCAGCGTTTAGCAGCAGTCAAGGAGTGGGCGGAAACATCACCTTAAACGGCAGTGGTTCGGGCTTAGGGAATTACACGTGGTGGATTGGAAACAATGCCCCAATTTGCTGCGACTCCATTGCAAATACAACCCTTTCTGTAGGAACATACCCCATTACCTTGGTGGTAGAAAACCTGTGCGGCAGCGATACCAGCAAATCGGAATTGGTGGTGTTGGGCCTGAACGAAATGGAGGCCGCTGGCCTGAATCTCTTTCCCAATCCAGCATCCGGCGGTGCAGCTACCCTAAGCTGGACCCAAGCCAAGGTAGAGCGGGTGCATGTATTGGACAGCCGCGGACGACTTTTGAAAACGTATGAAGTTTTACCAAGTCAAAAGGGATTGTCGATTCAAGGCGACTGGTCGGCCGGAATGTATATGATTCGGATTGAGGCTGTAGAAGGTCAGTACCATCTTCCTTGGTTGTTGAAGTAAAAGGCCGGTAAATTCAGGATTAGCTAAGCCGAGGCTGTAGGTTGGAATCGGCTTTCCCGATGAAAGGGTAGGCGGCAGAGATTCAGCTGGGCAGGTATTCACCGCGGGCTGGTTTTATGGCAGGCAGGCGGCAGAGATTCAGCCGGGCAGGTATTATTCCCCGCGGGCTGGTTTTATGGCAGGCAGGCGGCAGAGATTCAGCCGGGCTATTCCCCGCGGGCTGGTTTTATGGCAGGCAGATAGCGTTTTGCCGGCTCATGCATGGCAACAATGGCCGGAATGGAGGGCAAAACACTGGGCCTGTTCCCTTTGATGCGGGGCCGCCTAGGAAGTTCGTCTTTGGCATGCTTTCCCCCAACAAAACTGTAGCGCTGGCTCAGCCTAAATGCCATAGACTGTATCGTGGTTACCCGCCCCAGAAGCTCTGGCTTGTAGGCAGGGTGAATCCCATGCCGCTGGTCCAAAATTTCTTCTAAGGCCAGCCAGAGGTACCACAGCCCAACTTCAACTTCAATTCCCGATCGGGCTTTCAGCAGGTTGCCTTGAATACTCATTAATTCCTCCACCAAGTGCGGCGGCAGGGTTGACTCGATGGATGAAATTTCCATCCCAAGCCAGCGGATTTCTGCTCCAAGAGCGATGACAATGTTTCCCATGTTCAAATGTAAAACCAAGCACATCAATTATCCGTTTGTTAAACGTTTAATAAACGTTTAAAAACGGATAATTTCTGCAGGCCTTATCACCAAAGGGATAGCCGAGGAAAGATTTCATCAAGGAAATTGAAAAATGCAAACGGGTATTTCCAAAAACCACAATGCAGCCCTTGGTTAAATGGGAAGGGCTAAATCTAACGGTTTGCAAGCAGGCGATCGGCCCACTTTCTCAAAATCGTTACTCTGAAGTTAGAATGTTCTTTTAACAACAAAACGTTTAACCGAAGTAAGAACCGGGCTGACGCTTGCTTGCTGTTATGCCGCGTTTCCTTTTATGGGTTTGATGTTATTGAACTCTTGCTCTTTTTGACTTCGCTCTTCTTCCAGATCATAATCATCTTGAAGACCTAACCAAAACTTGGCGCTTGTTCCAAAATATTTGGCGAAACGAATCGCGGTGTCAGCTGTGATTCTTCGATTGCCCTTGATAATTTGGGAAATGCGGGTTTGAGGGAGAAAAGTTTCCTTTGCCAAACGATAGGCCGAAATCTCCATTGGAATTAAGAATTCCTCAAGTAGGATTTCGCCCGGGTGAATGTTTTTCAGATTTTCCATATCTGTTTGATTAATGATAATCCACAATTCTTATTTCGAACGCATCATTATTGATCCATTTAAAGATGATGCGCCATTGGTTGGTAATCCGAATACTGTAGTATTCTTGCAGATCACCTTTTAATTTCTCAAGTCTGTAAGCGGGAGGAATGCGAAGATCGTTAACATCCTGAGCGTTATTGATCATCCTTAATTTTCGACGCGCAACATCTTGAATCTCGTTTGGCAATTTTTTCGACCGAATTCCATTCCAAATTTTCTCGGTTTCCCTATCGCCAAAACTCTTAATCATTAATTCCGACTTGCGTTACTAACGTTAAAGATAAGTATTTGTTTTTACTCAAGCAAGTTATTCCCTTAATCCTACTCTGTTGGCGCTTTGGCTGCATGGAAGGTTAATTAACGTTTTGCAAGCAGGCGATCGGCCCACTTTTCAAAAGGTCGTATTTCCGAACCTAAAACTTATACTTTAAAAACCTCTTGTTGTTTCGATGCTGTAACCGGGCTGCCGCTTGCTTGCTGTTAGCGTTTCGTGCTTAATCCTCAAGATCTAGGACTATCTTTATGTTTTCTTTTACGCGTTCCGTGATTTCTTTTGGTAATTCTCCAATTTTCTTAATTAATCTTTTGTTGTCAATAGCTCTCAACTGATCAACCATTACATCGCAGTTTTCTTTGACTTTTGCGGTGCCTTTATTTAAATGAACTCTTAGTATTTTACTTTCAAGCTTGACATTTGTTGTAATTGGACAGATTAACGTTGATGGATGAATTTTATTCAAAAAATCTGTTTGAACTATTAATACCGGCCTGGTTTTACCCGTTTCTGTCCCAAATTTAGGATCGAGGTTTGCGAGCCAAACTTCATATTTTTTAGCTGTCATATTCGTCCAGATTTTCGAATTCATTGAGAACGTTCATGGATTCTTCGCTGACAAGCTTTGATTCTAAGGTCAGCATTTTGGCAATGATCTTTCTTTTTTGAATCCGATTGTAATATTGCAGAGCCTCGTTGATGTATCGATTTCTTGGTTTTTTTATTTTTTCTAGCAATTGCTCGGTTTCTTCGTAAACGATGTCGTCAAGCTTTAGAGATAAGGTTTTCATCTTTTTTTTGCATTTTGGTATACCTTAAAAGTATATACTAAATTGGAAAATTCAAAATATTTCTTAGGATTTGTGCTGTGGCATGAACGCCAACGGCAGTTCGTCTAACAACTCTATCTTAAACAACCTTACAACAACTCCCTAGTTGTTGGACCAAAAGTTGACATTATGCCCTAACCTTTTTGCCCGGATTGTCTGTTGCAACTTGTGTTCTTATTTGCGGTTTCGCTGTTTGGGCTGATAAGGCCAGCCCTCGTTATCCCAATCCACCCACAGCCTCAATCGCCCGGTGGATGATTCCCACGGCTTTTTTGATGTCGGCCGACCCTATGGTCAAGGCGGGAGCAACCCTTAGGCTTCGGTCGTTGAATAAAAACCAGTCGGATACCAAACCCAATTCTAGTGCCTTTCTTAAAATGGCAAAATTGGTTTGGCTGCGGTCAAATTCCAAGCCCATTAGCCAGGCCAAGCCGTTTATTTTTTGAATGCGCTCGTGGGCTACTTTTTCCCGGAATTCGGCCGACCTTTCTTGGGCCATTTCCCAGAGCCGTTGCTTGCGAATGTAGGCCAACTGGGCATAGCCTGTGGCACAACTTAAGGGATGGCCACCAAAGGTGGTTAAATGCCCCAATACGGGTTTGTGGCTTAGGGTTCCCATCAATTCGGGCGAGGAAATAAAGGCGCCCAAGGGCAAGCCCCCACCCAGCGATTTGGCCAACAACAGAACATCGGGAACAATGCCCGATTGTTCCATGCTAAATAAGGTGCCGGTTCGGCCTAGGCCGGTTTGGATTTCGTCCAAGACCAGCAAGGCTCCCGTTTCTTTGCACCTGGCTTGTATTTTTTTTAGGAAGTCGATTGAAACGGGAATGGCTCCCGCCTCGGCTCGAACGGTTTCAATAAACACCGCGGCTGTTTTTTCGGTGATTGCATTCAGGCTTTCAGGTTCTTCATACCGGGCATGCTGAATATCGGGAAGCAAAGGCAAATACGCATCGGTAAAATAAGCGCCACCCATCAGGCTTAAAGCGCCTTGGGTGCTGCCGTGGTAAGATTGGTGAAACGACACAAATCCGCTGCGCCCGGTGGCCCGTTTGGCCAGCTTCATGGCGCCTTCGGTGGCCTCGGTCCCGCTGTTTACAAAGTACACCGATTGCAAAGGTTCCGGCAGGCAAGAACAGAGCAGCTTGGCAAACCGAACTTGGGGACCTTGCACCATTTCGCCGTACACCATCACGTGGCTGAATTTTCGGCTTTGTTTTTGAATGGCTTTGATCAATAGGGGGTGCTGATGGCCTAGGGCGTTTACCGAGATGCCGCTGATTAAATCCAAATACCGTTTTCCGTCTATTCCTTTAAGGTAAAGGCCTTTGGCTGACACAACCTCGAGCCCCATGGGTGCGGGACTGGTTTGGGCGATGTGGCGTAGAAAATCGGAACGGTGGCTAAACATAGGTCAAAGGTAGAAAATAGGTAGCAGTAGAGAATCGGAAGGGATGCGGCCCGCGGGCGGGATTGAACCGGGTTGCCCGCAAGGCCGGCAGCGCTGGGGCCGCGAGCTGCGGAGGCGACTTTAGGAGCCACCGCAAAGCCGCTGGCCCCACCGCTGCTGGACGCGGACAACCGGTGAAAGCCCGGTACCCGCCCCCAAAACCCTTTAAATTCTTCCTTGAAACTTGCGTAAAGCCCACTCGCCGATGAGAAGTAAAATGAGCAATAGCAAGGGCCACAGCGATTCCCACAGGGGGAATTGGTCGGTGATGGAGCGCGCAATGCTTGGGACTTCAAGGTCTTTTAGGATGCTTTCGAAGGCTTGGAAGTCGCCGATGGGCAAAGCGCGCCCGCCGCTGCCTAGGGCAATGTCCTTGATTGTTTGATGGTTAGCCTGCCTTTGCAAGCCTTCTAAGGCTGTTTTTTCGACCACAAAACTGCCCCGTTCCAAGGGCAGGTCTGCTTGGGATTCTACCTTAGTCTCGTAATCGTAACTTCCTGATTTTAAGCCTGATATTTGAAGTGTGTACCCTGCATTTCCGGGCTGAAATGGATAGCTGAACCGCTGGCCTTGTTCGTTGGTTAAGTTCAGGGTTATTTTTGCCTCGCGCATGGGTTGCAGGGCTGCATCGAGCACCTCAGCTTGCAGCAGAACATTGCTGCCTTCGGCATGGCGTTTCCGGGTTTTGACCATAAAGCGTTTGCGCTCTTCTTTTAGGCTAAGCCATTGGAGCAGCATGCCGATGGTTTCGTCGAAGGCCCTTGGGCTGTTGGATTCTTTAAATGCCGACATGCGCCATTTCCAAATTCCTTCGCCCATGAGCACCGAACTGCGCCTTCCGTTTGCTTCGCGGAATACCCACAAAGGTTGTTGGGTGGCTACAGCACCGATTTTTTTGAATTGAAAAACGGTGCTGCCGGGTTGCACTTGATACGTGCCGAAGGGAGAGAGTAGGGGGGGCCACTGGCTTGGAGTCCAGTCGGGCGGGGTTTGAAACAGAGTAAACGCCGAAGAGGGCACAGCAAAGGTAAGGTCGTTGTTGGCAGAAAAACCGCAATTTATGCCTGGATTTAAGGCATTAAACAGGCTGCTGCTGTGTTCGCTGCCCGAAATCCACCAGTAGGCCAATCCTTTGTCAAGTTCTGTTTTTAAAGAAGGTGGAACGCTGCTTTGGGCGGTTAGGCCATGGAGGATTGCCGCATCGAATTCCGTTAGATTGCCTGGCAGGTCGCGGAGCAAATAGGAACTTAATTGAAGGTCTTCAGAACCTGCGGCGGCCTGTACAATGGCCGAAATATCGGGATGTGGAGCAGCGGCAATCAGGGCAATGTTTTTGCGGTCGTCAAGGACCTCGACCGAGACAGAGGCTTGGTTGTTGGCCGGAACTTTATCGCCGGTTAAAGGCAGCAATTCGGCCTTAAAGGTTTGCATGCCTAGGGCTGCCGCCTCGACCAGAAAAACATGTTCCGAGCTTTGGCGGGGCAATGGGGCTGCAATGTTCAGGGATTGCAATTCTTGTCCTTTCCGGTTTCGTAGGATCAGCTTAAACGCGGATTGGGGCATGCGTTCAATGCTGAATCGAATGCGAATGGGAAAGCGGTTTCCTAGAAAAGCAATGGGATTGGCCTGCATTTCAAGAATGGCGGCATCGGCCAGGGTTGTTGTGTCGCCGGTGGCCATAGCAAACCACGGGAAAGGGCTTTTTGCGGCTGAAAATACAGGGTTGCTGCCTTGGTTAAAGATTCCATCGGAGATCAACAAGCCGGCCGCCACCCGTTGGTTGGCAAACTGGGTTTGAATCTGTTCTAAAGCCAAATTCAGATTGCTGCCCTTTCCAGCGAAATTCAGCGATTCTGGGCTGGGGTTTACCAGATCTGAGAAGGCAAAGGGAAGAATTCGATAGCCTGTTTTGGTTTGGGTTTTCCATTCGGGAAAAGCTTTATTTAGCAAGGCTTTTACCTGGGTTGAATCGGCACCTTGGACCATAGATTGGGAATCGTCCAGCAAAATGAGAACGATGGGCGGGTCGGTTATTTTAGCGGTGTAGGTTAAAGAGGGGCGGAGCAAGAAAAAAGCGAGAAAGCCAACGCTGAGAAAACGAAGCAGCATTAAGGTGCGGCGAACGGGAGGAGAGAATGGGCTGGGTTGACGGTATAGAGCAAAGGCGTAGGCGGCACCTAGCGCAAGGCACAGCAAAATCCAAAGCGGAGAATTAAGCAGATGGAGTTCCATCGCTTGCTTACATCTGCATGCCGCCGCACACGTTAATTACCTGTCCGGTGATGTAAGTGGAGGCGTCGGAGCCAAGAAAAACAACCAGATTGGCAACGTCTTCTGGGCTTCCGCTGCGTTTTAAGGGAACCGCTTCCATCCATTTTGAAACCTGTTCGGGGTCAAGCGCTTCGGTCATTTCGGTGGCAATAAAACCAGGGGCAATGGCATTGCATCGGATGTTTCGGGAGCCCAATTCTTTGGCCACCGATTTTGAAAAGGCGTTCATGCCGGCTTTTGATGCGGCATAATTTGCTTGGCCCGGGTTGCCGGAATTTCCAACCACCGATGAAATGTTTATGATGCTTCCGCTCTTTTGCTTCAGCAATTGCCGCATCGCGGCTTTGGTAACATTAAAAACCGAATTTAAATTGTTTTGAATCACCTCGTTAAATTGCGCTTCGGACATGCGCATCAACAAGTTGTCGCGGGTTATACCGGCATTGTTTACAACAACGTCTAACCCGCCTAAAAATTCAATGGCTTTATCGACGGCTATTTGGGTTTCTTCGAGCGAGGCGGCATCGCATTGAATCGGCAGGGCTTTGACCCCCAGCGCCTCAAGTTCGGTTTTGATGTCGTTGGCCTCGCTAAGGGAAGAGCGAAAGGTGAAAGCTACATCGGCCCCAGCCTTGGCTAGAGCCAAAACGATGCCTTTTCCGATTCCGCGGGTTCCCCCTGTAACAAACGCTTTTTTGGATTGAAGTTGGTTCATGCTTTTAATCTCTACCGACTGCGAATTTACGGAAAGGGATTGAATTTGGGCCGTATTTATGTGCACCGTACCCCCACATTTGTTTCCGAATAGAACGCGGGAAAAGAAAGGATCGTGTGCACAGCCCATCTATGATACAGCGTGGATTTTATTTTATTTTGAGTGTTTTATTGCAGGGCGTAGAATGGGTTAAAGCACAAATAAACAAGGCTTTAGCATTTTCGAACCGCAGAATAATTGCATTTTCAATTTAATTATTCCTGTTTCATTTTCATTTTTTCTTTTAAAATCCGATGCAACTTCAAATTCAGTTAAAATGCGTTAATTCAACCTTTTTAAAAATTTTTAAAATGCAGATAAACAAACAATTGCAATTTTATTCAATTCTATTTTTCTCAGAATACAATACTTTAAATCTCCCATGTTGTTTTTAATTCATAAATTTGAAACAAAAAAAAATGGCAAGTACACATGACATTATCAAGCAATTGGAGCACGAGATTGCTCTAAGGAAATCCGAAATTGCAACGTTTGAATCTATTGTAGTGCAACTATCAGGTGGGCCAAGCAAAGCACCTGCAGCTGTTGTTGAGTCGGCACCAAAAACCACTCAAAAGAAAGCCGGTCGTGGTCGTCCCCGCAAGAATGTAGAGCTTGTGTCTTCAGACGAAACTGCATCAACCTCTGTTTCCGTTTCAAAACCGGTTCGGATTGCGAAGGGAATTTCCAAAGCTGGCCGCCCAAAAGCTCGCAAACGAGCCAAAGGTACGGTTGTTGATTCCGTAATTAGCCTATTGAAACGCCGCAAAACCTTCGCCGAATCGGAGTCCATTTTTCGGGGCATCAAATCAAAACATAAAGAAAAGACCGCCGAAGATTTGTACAGATATTTAACGGTTACGCTCTCTAACTTAAAGCGTAAAGGCGAGTTGGTTGCTATAAAAGAAGACGAAAACGGCATTAAATTAAATAGGAATTATTGGGGATTAAAAAGATGGTTAGCCAAAGACGGCAGCATCAAACCCGCCTTTTATTTTAGTCAGCCTGCAGTAGAAGAAACCGTTATTGCTGATTAAAGGTTTTTTCAAATTTTCATTGGTCAAATGTGGGATTCAGCCATTGGTTAGTCCCTCATTTGACCTTTTTTATTTTTAATGCTATGCCTCCTTCATTCCCGCTTCAGCTGTTTGGACTTTTTCGGATGTTAGTTTATTCCATTTGCCTAAATTCTTGCTTTTTCATGTTTTTCTTGAAATCCGTTTCAATGCATGGTCAAGAGGTTCAGGATTCAAGTGTTTATTCTGAGGTATCTGCTCCGTCAAACCTTGGTTTATGGGGCATTTCAGTACGAGATATGGAAACGGGCAAAGAATTGGCGGGCTTAAATCAAGGTTTATCCTTAACTCCGGCATCGGTTCAAAAACTATTAACCACCGCAGCCGCTTTTTCTATTTTGGGCGCCGATTTTCAGTTTTCGACTCAATTTTCGTTGAGGCAATCTGGGCGGGATTGGTTTCTTTTGGTAGAGGGGGGGTGGGACCCAAGCTTAGGAACAAATTTATTTACGGGATTTGACCAAAAAACGCTGTTCGATTCGTTGCAGCAATTTCTTTTAAAAAACAACATTCATCGAATTTCAGGTATTTATGCCATACACCATGGAAGGCAGCAAGATATAATTCCCGATTCATGGCCATGGGTTGACCTTGGCAACTATTTTGGAGCCTCTGTTTCCCGTCTTTCTTACAATCAAAATAGGGTAAAACTCAGTTTTTGTACCGAAGATCCTGGCCATTCTGCCACCTTAATCGAAGTTTCGCCTGTTCAGGCTGGTGTTTCATGGGAGTCGTATGTGGTTTCGGGTCCCCAATCTTCGGGCGACAATGCCTTTATCTATGCGGGGTTGTATCAGGCACAGCGGCAGATTGTGGGGAGTTTGCCCCCCAACGAGGGCAGTTTTGCCATTCAGGGCAGTACTGCCTTTCCTGCTTTAACGGCTTTGGAGCAACTCCGGATGGGATTGCAGCTGCGGGGCATCGAATGCGCGAAAGCGGTTGGCTGGGCTCCGGAAGAACTTGCCGCACAGGTCTCAGCGGGCAGCTGGGATTGGAAATCAGTGCCTTTAATGCGAATGGCTTCCCACATCAATCAATACAGCAACAATTTTATGGCAGAGCACCTATTGGTGGCGGTTGGGCGGGGGGATTATTTTGCGGGCCGCGATTCGGTTCGGAAATGGTTAAAAGGGCAAGGCGCCGATGCGGGCTTGTTCTACGACGATGGCAGCGGATTAAGTCGGTCGAATGGGATTTCCACTTCCAATTTAACGGGTTTATTGAGTCGATGGACGCGTGCATCGTGGTTTTCATCTTGGCTTTCCACCTTGGCGGTTTCGGGTAAGTCGGGCACCCTAAGCGGATTTACAACCTCTAAGTTAATGCAGGCATTTGCTGGAAAAAGCGGCAGCATAGGGCAGGTAAAGACCTATGCAGGATATTTGAGGTGTACTTCGGGCAAACGCGTAGCGGTGGCTGTTTTTGTTAATTCGGTTCCAGGTTCCTTGCGTTCGGTTGTTCCAGCTATTTTAAACAGTCTAGAGGGGATTCAAAGTCAATATTGAGGGCAAAGCCTATCTTTGTACTATGGCACGGATATTAGCCTTAGACATTGGAGAAAAACGCACCGGCATAGCCGTAACCGACCCCCTGTGCATCATTGCCCAGGGTTTAACAACCGTTGGGACGGTAGAGCTTATTCCTTGGCTTAAAGAATACATGGAGGGCGAAGCGGTCAAGTTGCTTATTTGGGGCTTGCCTAAAAGTTTGGCGGGCACAGATACAGATGGGACGGTTCATGCCTTAAATGCAGCCGCCTCCATTGGACGCTCATTTCCTAGTCTTCCATTGGAATCGGTGGATGAACGTTTTAGCAGTTCCATGGCATTTCAGGGCCTTATTGATGCGGGTGCTCGAAAAAAGAAGCGTCAAGACAAAGGGCTGTTGGATAAGATGTCGGCCGTTCAATTATTGCAAACCTATTTAAATCGAAATGTGTTATGATTCGCCCAATATTGCCTTATGGGGACGTGATTTTACGAAAGCCAACGTTGGAAATCCAACCCGATTACCCCCAATTGAAAGGGTTGGTATCGGATATGTACGAAACCATGTATGCTGCCAGTGGGGTAGGATTGGCTGCCCCCCAAATCGGAGCATCCATTCGCCTTTTTATTGTTGACGGGACGGGTTTTGAAGAGGATGAGGCCGGAATGAAGAGCTTCAAGCAGGTGTTTATTAACCCGGTTGTATTGCAGGAAGAAGGAGAGGAGTGGTCGTTTAACGAGGGTTGCCTAAGTATTCCAGGTGTTCGGGAGGATGTTTTTCGAAAATCTAGGGTGCTGATTGAATATCAAGACGAACATTTTGTATTTCATGAAAAGTGGTACGATGGCATGGCGGCCCGCATTATTCAGCACGAATACGACCACTTAGAAGGGGTTTTATTCACCGATAAAATAAATCCAATGCGAAAGAAATTAATCCGAAGCGAATTGGAACACATTAGCAGGGGGAACCACCGAGCCGATTACAAAATGAAAAAGCCCTTGGTCAGAAGGTAATTGCGCAAAAGAAGGGAGTACCTGCTGTTTGAAAGAAAGATTGTTGGTAAAACACCCCAACAAATCTTGGGGGGCATCAAACGTTAAATCGAAAGTGCATGACGTCTCCGTCGGCCACCACATATTCTTTGCCTTCCACCCGCAATTTGCCGTGGTCGCGTGCTGCCGCTTCCGAACCGAAATGGGAATAATCATCAAAGGCGATAACTTCGGCCCGAATAAAACCGCGTTCAAAATCGGTATGAATAACTCCGGCAGCTTGAGGAGCCGTCATTCCTTTTCGAATGGTCCAGGCCCGCACTTCTTTTTCACCGGCCGTAAAATAAGTCTGTAAATTTAAAAGGCGGTAGGCGGCCAATATCAACTTTGCAACACCGGGTTCGTTTAGCCCTAAATCTTGCAAAAACAAGGAACGTTCCTCATAGGTTTCAAGGGTGGCAATTTCAGCTTCGATGGCTACTGCTACGACCAAGACTTCGGCTTTTTCGGCCGAGAGTTCTTTTTCCACCCTTTTGCTAAGTTCATTTCCAGTTTTGGCATTGCTTTCTTCTACATTGCACACATAAAGTACCGGCTTTTGGGTTAGCAAAAACAGGGATTGTACAAATTCAAATTCATCTTCATTCCAATCCAAGAGCCTGGCCGATTTACCTTGTCCTAGGTGGTTTTTCAGACTTTGCAGGATTTCGTATTTTTTCTTTGCGTCTTTATCTTGCCCTACTTTGGCGATTTTTTCGACTCGAGAAATTTGTTTTTCAACCGTTTCTAGGTCTTTAAATTGAAGTTCCGTGTCGATGACTTCCTTATCGCGAATGGGGTCAACAGAGCCATCTACATGGGTGATGTTGTCGTCTTGAAAACAGCGTAAAACATGAATGATTGCGTCGCATTCGCGAATGTTGCCCAGAAATTGATTGCCTAAACCTTCGCCTTGGGAAGCTCCTTTGACCAAACCGGCAATGTCCACAATTTCGACGGTGGTGGGTACAATTTGTTTGGGATTTACCAATTCAGCCAAACGCTGCAAGCGCTCGTCAGGAACGGTTATGGTACCCACATTGGGTTCAATGGTGCAAAAGGGGAAATTGGCCGCCTGAGCTTTGGCATTAGAAAGGCAATTAAACAAGGTTGATTTACCGACATTGGGCAATCCAACAATTCCACATTTTAAGGCCATACAGATAATTTAGGGGCAAAGATAGCAAGCTTTTCGGGCTTTGTTCAGAGAAAAATCTGCCTTGCCTTTTTATAAAAGGGCAGGCGTTGTTCGTACAAGGCCTTTAGTTCCTTCTCGCTTTTCATAAATGCCAAGGGTCGATTCGGGTCGTTTGAAATCTGTTGTATCCGAGTTTGAATGTCTGCTTTTATCCAGGCCGTCCAACCGTGTTCGTTCATCCATTCCATGGCGCCCGGCTGGCAAGGAGTACCCCCACCGGTAGCAATGATGCTGCGGTCAAAAAGGGCTGTATTTTTTAGTTGTTCCATCTCCAAGGTACGAAAGGCCTGTTCGCCTGATTCAGCGATGATCTGCGAAATTGTTTTCCCAGCGGCGGCTTCCACCAATTGGTCTAAATCTACAAATTGGTAGTTGAGTAGATTGGCCATTTCGCGTCCTCGGCTGGTTTTGCCAGCGCCCATAAATCCAACCACGTAAATTCTGGGGTGTACCCTTAGATTGCTCATACGGCCACGTTATGGGTGCGAAGGGCCTCGTTCAAACTTGTTTTTCGGTCGGTTTGAGCGCTGCGTTTCCCAATGATTAAAGCGCAAGGAACCTGATATGTGCCAGCGGCAAATTCTTTGGGAATGCTGCCTGGAATAACCACCGATGAGGGGGGCACCCATCCTTTGTATTCCTGAGGTTGCTTGCCTGTTGCATCTATAATTCGGGTTGAGGCGGTAAGTACCACATTGGCACCCAAGACGGCTTCTTTGCCTATTCGCACCCCTTCTACCACAATGCATCTAGAGCCAATAAAGGCACCGTCTTCAATGATTACTGGGGCCGCCTGAACGGGCTCCAACACGCCTCCAATTCCAACTCCGCCGCTCAAATGCACTTCTTTTCCTATTTGTGCACAGCTTCCCACGGTTGCCCAGGTATCTACCATGCTGCCAGAATCAACATAGGCTCCAATATTTACATACGAGGGCATTAAAATAACGCCGGGGGCCAGATAGGAACCGTAGCGAGCAAGGGCATGGGGTACCACCCGAACGCCTAATTCCGAATACCCCGTTTTCAATGCCATTTTATCGTGAAATTCCATGGGGCCGGCCTGCCAGGTTTCCATAGTTCGGGTAGGAAAGTATAAAATAACCGCTTTTTTCACCCAATCGTTCACCTGCCATTCACCGGAGGCTAAGGGTTCGGCTACCCTGAGCCGCCCTTTGTCCAGTTCCTCAATAACGGCCTCAATCGCAGAAATGGTTTCTGTGTTTTTTAATAGTGCTCGGTTTTCCCAAGCCTGTTCAATGGCTGCTTGGTAGTTCATGGGCGTAAGATTAAGCGTACAATATTTTCAACGTGGTGGGTGTGGGGAAACATATCAATGGGTTGAACCACATCCAATGCATAAGCGGGGGCAAGCAAGGCCAAATCTCGGGCTTGGGTGGCGGGATTGCAGCTAACATAAATTAGGGTTTTCGCTTTCATTAAAAGCAGCCGCTCAAGTACATCGTTGTGCATTCCAGACCGGGGCGGATCTACCACCACCACATCGGGCATTCCGTATTCGGCAATGGTTTGTTCGTTCAACAGGTTTTTCATGTCGCCCGCCAAAAAATGAACATGCTCAATGCCATTCAAACGGGCATTTTGAAAGGCATCGTTCACCGCCTCTTGTACGTATTCAATGCCCAACACAAATTTGGCTTTTGCAGCCAAAAACAAGGCAATGCTTCCCGTTCCGCAATACAAATCATAAATCCGTTCTGAGCCGGTCAGATTTGCCAGTTCCAAAATGGTTTGATACATGCGTTCGGCCTGATTCGGATTGGTTTGAAAGAAAGACTGAGGCGAAATGCGGTAATGTACTTCACCTAAGGTTTCGGTAATAAACGGCTCACCCCGAAACGGTTCTACCACCAAATCATGCAAGGCATCGTTTTTTTTGGGATTCACGGAATAGACGATGCGGTGCACCTCTGAAATTTCTGGAGCTATGCTGGACAAAAAATCCAGTACAGTTTCTTGGGCATCGGGTCCAACAATCACCCAAATCAGCAGTTCCCCTTTTCTGTTTGAACGAAAGACCAAATTCCGGAGATGCCCCACATGGTTGTACGGATGGTAAAAGGACCAGCCTCCTTCCCGCGATTTGCCTTTTATTAAATTTCGAATTCGGTTTACCTCCGATGTCATTAAATGGCATTCCTCTATTTCCAACACTTTGTCAAACCGGCCTGGCACATGAAAGCCGCAAGCGCCCTCTTTTGGAAATTCTGCTCCACTTTGAATTTGCTCGGCCGTAAGCCAGCGTCCCGTTGAAAAGGAAAAATCCAATTTATTCCGATACGCCCAAGGGTGAACAGCCCCCATAATAGGTAAGGCCTCTGGAAATTCAAACCCACCAAGCCGCTCAAACTGATCAACCACTTGCTGGTGTTTTGCCTCGGTTTGCCGTTCATAACTCACATGCTGCCATTTGCAACCCCCACAGTGTCCAAAATGTTCGCATTGGGGCGTTACTCTGTCTGCAGAGCGTTCAATCCACTCGGTTATAACCCCTTCGCAATAGGCAGCTTTTACTTTCAGAAGCCTTACCTTAACTAGATCTCCGGGGTGGCCAAATGGAACAAAAACCACTTTGCCCTCCAATTTCCCAAATGCTTTACCCTCGGCGGCAAACCCGCTTAATTCAAGCTCTACAATACTACCTTTTTTCATGGACTCAAAGATGCTAAGAAAATTCCGACTGCCTGTTTAAACCTGCTTCGATTTCGTTTTGATTGCTTTAAGTCCTTGATGCTGCATAAGGTATTGGGCTGCTGCCGGATTTTTGGGCAGAATTGCTCCGAATTTAGTCCAACAAACTTGACCAAAATACCGATGAAGCTTGCCCCCCACCGTACCAATCCAGAGGGACTGTGGGCATGGGTTGGTTTAAGAAATCCAACAAAGCCTCAAGCGAACCAAAGCCGCCACCGCTCAAGGCCGAGGCCCCTAAGCCAACCAGTTCGTTCCATTCGGTGCGGTCGCGCAATACCCAGGTGTGTTTTCCGTGCAAACACGCCTCTTTTTGAAGTCCGCCAGAATCGGTTAGAACCGCCCTTGAACCCATTATAAGGTGCTGGGTGCACAGGTAATCTTGTGGGGCTAAAAAGGTGATTTGATTCCAGTCTTTGCCTTCTTTTTGCAGGGTTTGAATTTGAAGCCGAGTCCTGGGGTGAACCGGAAATACGATGGGATAACCACTGTGTTCGGCCAAGGCTTGCAGGCCATTCAATATGCCAAGCAATGCGTTTTTGCTGTCGGTATTCGACTGCCTATGAACCGTTGCAAGGTAGTATGTGCTCGGATTTAAGTTTCGTTCTTTTAAAAATGCAAGCCCCTCTTTTTTTTGATGCTGAACCAAAAGCAGTGCGTCCAGCATCACGTCGCCGCAAATCACCACCCGTGTTTTGGGTTTGTTTTTATGGTCTGGAATGCCTTCCTTGCTTAGGTTCTCTTTTGCACCCGCATGGGGTACAAACAACCATTGGCTAAGGTGGTCAACCACCACCCGATTTCGCTCCTCGGGCATGTCTGAATCGTAACTCCGCAACCCTGCTTCTAAATGCGCCAACGGAATGTTTAATTGACTTGCGGCCAAAGCTCCGGCCAGCGTGCTGTTGGTGTCGCCCAAAACCACAACCAAGTCGGGAGCAGCCTGAGTAAATTGATGCTTAAGGTTATAAAGCATCTCAGAAATCTGCTCGGCGGGTGTTTTTGATTGCAACCGAAACTCAGCATGGGGAATGGGCAATTGAAGTGGCTCAAAAAATGCCGCCGACATATCGGCATCAAAATGCTGGCCAGTATGAATAATTCGGGCCTCTACCTCTTGCCGATTCAAATGGCGCAAACAATGAAAAAGCGGAAACAACTTGATGAATTGGGGCCTGTTGCCCACAACAAAGTCGATCCGTTTTACTTTATTCATGGCTTAAAGGTCTAAAAAATCTCTTTTCTTTATTCTCGTAGCCATCAAATACGGCTTGTCCCTGCACCAAAGAAAACGCTAGGATACTTTTAACATGCGTTGAGATGCCCTTCCTAAAAATGCTGCCCATGCCCTACCTTTGTTCAAGCAATTTTCATACAATGCGACACCCATTTGTTTTTTTACTTTTCGCTATGGCCGCCACCAACTCTACCTTTGCACAGCCTAACCGATTGTATCCGGAATCTCCTCGCCAAGAATCGGCAGCCAATGGCCAATCCTGGCATGGTTGGGCCGATGCATTTCGATGGCTTGAAGACACAGAAAATCCGACTACCCTTCGTTGGGTAGAAGCCCAGCGGAAGTACACCCGAACCTATTTGGATAAATTACTGCTGCGGCCCGCTATTCAGGCTTTTCTTGAGCCGTTTTACCGAATGGAACGCTTGGGCCTTCCGGTTGAAAAAAAAGGTTGGATTTTTCAAAGCCGGCAATCCGAAACAGCCTTGCAGCCGGTCTTGCTTGCAAGCCCAAAAGGCAGCAATAAATCAGATACACTCATAGACCCATTGCTTTGGGATGCCCAGGGCCGAGAAGCCCTTTCGGGTTGGGCTACCGATGCTGAAACGCGCCATTTGGCCGTTTTGCGCTCCAGCCAAGGCTCCGATTGGAATCAAATTTCAATCCTGGATTTGCAGACCCGGAACTGGCTGCCAGAAACCATAAATCAGGTGAAGTTTTCAGGTATTTCTTGGTTTAAAGATGGCTTTTTTTACAGCAAGTTTCCTCAAAAGGCCGGCGATTTAAATGCTGCCAATATCAACCAACAGCTGTTTTACCACCGCTTGCACACCGACCCCAAGTTGGATGTGCTGGTTTTTCAAGACAAAGCCAATCCGCGTCGGGGAGTGTACGCTTCTGTTACCGAGGACGAAAAATGGCTTGTTCTTAGCCAAAGCGAAGGAACCTCTGGCAACCGTTTGGCGGTGGCCGCCTTGCCTGAATCCAACAAAAGCCAGTTTAATTTGAAATGGCTTAAAATCATTGATGACGAAGCCTCGGACGTAGATTTAATTTGGTCCAATAAAACCCATTTTTTTCTGTTGACAAACCGGAATGCGCCAAACAAAAAACTGGTTAAATTAAAGCATGGGGAAGGCTATTCCAAGGCCGAAACGGTTCTTGCCGAAAATCCAAACCGCCCCTTGATGTCTTGCCACCGTTGGCAGCAAGGCTGGGTGGCTCATTGCATTGATTCTGTGGTTTCTGTACTTGAATATGTCCCTGAACAGGGGCAAGGTTTTTCTTTTGAACTTCCCTTTTTAGGATCCATTTCCGGCATTTCGGTTGAAGAAGAAAGCCCACATTTGTACGTAGGCCTGCAGTCGCATTCTAGCCCCGGAGTTTCTTTGAAATGGACTTGGGGCGCCGAAAAGCCCGAAATACTGCACCAACCCAAGCGCGAAAATGTGCCTCAAAAGGTAAGTTTGCGCCAAGAAACCTTTGTAGGAAGCGATGGGGTGCGCATCCCCGTTTTCATTATGGAAAACACCCAAATTCAAGGTCCAAAACCTTGCTTGCTGTATGGATATGGAGGGTTCAATATCCCTATTTTGCCTTTTTATAAGCCTTGGTTTCACGCCTTTGCTGAAATGGGGGGCATGGTTGTTGTTCCAGCTTTGCGCGGGGGCTCTGAATTTGGTGAAAAATGGCACGAACAGGGGATGTTGCTAAATAAGAAAAGGGTGTTTCTCGACATGGAAGAAGCCGCAGAATACCTAATAAAAAAGGGCTTTACCAGTCCCTCGCAATTGGCTGTACACGGCCGAAGCAATGGAGGTTTGCTGGTTGGGGCCGTTATGACGCGCCGCCCCGATTTGTTTAAGGTTGCCTTGCCGGCTGTTGGAGTGCTGGATATGATGCGCTACCATACCTTTACCATTGGTCGAGCCTGGATGGTGGAATACGGAGATCCAGAAACAGAACCCTACCGCAGCTACCTTAAATCGTATTCTCCACTTCACTCCATTCAACCGGGGCAAGTTTACCCTGCTACTTTGGTATTAACGGCAGACCACGACGACCGGGTCGTTCCTTCGCACAGCTATAAGTTTGGAGCCGCTCTTCAAGCCGGCGCACATCCTGCCAATCCCGTTTTGTTGCGCATTGACAAAGGGGCAGGGCACGGGGCCGGAAGGGCCTTGACTGCCGAAATCAACGAGGCCGTTGATGTTTTAAGTTTCTTGGCATACCATCTTCAGCTGGAGTTTATTCCAACCGCCAGATGATTTGATTCAAGGGTTTTAAAGAAAGACTGGGTTTTGCCAGGTTTTCTTAACGCTCAATCAAACATCGACTCCGCTTTTCACCTTGACGGCAAATTACCGTGTCGCTGTGCGCTACCAATTGAATTCGTTCCGTTGAACCACCTGCAGTTTGCCTCCATAGACTTTTTCCGCTTTCATTTACCAATTCTAGTTCTTTTCCAGGAACAAGTCCACGAATTTCAATCTCGTTGGCTTTCTTTTTACACCAAAGCGCGCTAGCCGATTCTGAGGGGTTTATGCCCAAACTCGGAAGCAGTAGAAATGAGCTCACATTCAGGCCATACAACCTAGGTCCAAGGCCAAGCGCCGAAACCGCCTCGCTGCCCAAACGAAGCTCCGTGCCCGACCAAAAGCATACGGCCTCCAATTGACCCATTTGCAAAACCGAGCCTAAGTCTATTCTTCTCAAACACCCTTTCCAAGGTGCACCCAAATCTGAGGCAAATCCCAAAACTAAAAAGGGAACATAAAACGGAGGGGCGTAACCCACCAGTGCCATACAGCTGTCGCCCAATATATCGGCACCGGTTATTTGCCCCACTACCGGTATGGAATCTAAGGCCTGAATCCCATATAAGCCTGGCAAGCTGGGCAATCCGTAAATTCGAACTTGGTTGCCCATTCGGTTTTTTGAAAACAACCATAGGCTGTCGCGGTACACCGCCATGGCTTCGCAGTCCAAATTGTGGGAGTCGGCATGCAGGGTTCCTGTGGGCGCATCGGCATACCAAAACCGCAAGGTGTCGATGCTTTGTATGCTGCCGTTGCACACTTCGTTTAGGGCCAATCTATAAATGGATAGGGTATCTCTTTGGCCTGCGTTGTTGCCGAAATCGCCCAAAAATACATGCGCAGGTCCAACAGCCAGGTCTTCCCAGTCTGTAAGGGCCAAAGGCAGGGGACTGGAGTTCAAAACAGCGCCTGTATTGCCCTGAAGGCGAAACAACCGATCTTCATTTCCGCCGTCGTTGTGCCCCAACAAATTTTGGCAGGCTTTGATTAATCCTGACAGCTCGCTTAGACTGTCGCTCAATGTGACCAATAAAAGAGGGGCAGCACTGCTTGGGCCATAAATACAACCTCCATCGTTGAAGGTGGCTGCTGGGTTGTAGTTGCTGGCCGCGGGATCAATACAGCCGGGAATTTGCGCCCTCAGCATCGAACCGCTCAAAAAAACCAGAAACAGCGAAAGGAATTTCAACATGGTTCTTAATCTATGCTGCTAAATGCGATGCGAATGCATGTTCCTTTATCGGGTTCTGAGGCCTGAACTCCGATTCGCCCCTTGTGGTAGTTTTCTACAATCCGTTTGGTCAATGACAATCCAAGACCCCAACCCCTTTGCTTGGTGGTAAATCCAGGCTTAAAAATCGTTTTCCATAATTTTCTTGGAATCCCTTTTCCGCTGTCCCAAACATCCAATTGCAGATTGGGGCCTGCCTTTTCTAAAACCAACCGAATTTCACCCGCCTCAGGCATGGCGTCCAAGCTGTTTCGAATTAGATTTTCAAGCACCCATTCCAACAAAGGCAGGTTGCCCTCAATTCGAGCGCTTTCGCAAAGGATTTCAGCGCTGATTTTTATGTTTTTTCGGCTTCGAGCCTGCATGTACGAAACCATATCCCTGACCATTGGAATCAACTCAACGGGTTTTAAATCGGGTTGGCTACCAATTTTTGAAAAGCGCTGCGCTACCGTGTCTAAGCGGTTTACGTCCCGTTCCATTTCTTTTACTGCCTCTACTTCAATTCCCCTGGATTTAAAAAGTTCAATCCAGCCCATCAACGACGACAAGGGAGTTCCCAACTGGTGAGCGGTTTCTTTGCTCATGCCCACCCAAACTTGGTTTTGCTCTACCCGGCGTGCGGTACTGAACAAAAGATATGCAACCAAAACAAACAAAAAAATAACGGTAAACAGCACAAAGGGGAAATAGGTTAGGCTAGAAACAATTAAACTATCCTGGTAATAAATATGGTAGGAAACCCCATCGTCCAATTCAACCTGCATGTGGTTGAATTCCCGCATCCGTTGAATTACCTGTTTTGCTGACCAATTGTTTTCGATTCCTGCCGGTTGCAGATTGCCGCTGCCAATCAATGAATCCTCTTTTAAGGTGGTGATGATTACGGGCACCGAAGCGGCGTTTATCACTGTTTCCGAGATGAAATTCGAGAGTAAATCATCAATGGTCCCTTTTAAATCTGAAAAAATAATGCTGTCGTCAAAGTAAGCCGTTTGTTTTTTCGACACCCCGTTTACCTCGTAGCTGGCATCAACAAATCGCTTGCGTTCTTTCAGTCGTTCCACCTCGGCCTTCAAATCGGTTCCTTCCGGAAAGTGATTGTGGGTTATTACTGTCCCTTCTTCATCCACCAAAATTACCGGTATGGTGTTGTTGCTGCCTACAATGGTAGCCGCCAACTCATCGCTGCAACCGCTTACCAGGCATTGAAGGGCTTTCACCCATAAGTCAATGTTTTGCTTGTCTTCTTCTTCAAACCTGCGGAACATTTTTTTGGTTTTTCGAATCAGTTCCGCCCGCTTTTGTATGGCTTTGCCCCACAATTCTACCTTCTGCTTTTCTTCGTTGGCCACAAATTTGACCAAATACCCTGTGTAGGCCGAAACCAGCAACACAATAAAAGCGGCCGAAAACCCCAGCCACCATTTCCACCGCTGCTTGGTTCGGTACATGCGCACTTCCATACTTCAAAGATAGGGAAGCCTTTGACTTTTCAACGGCCCCCTTTTTTCCTTGGCTGCATGCATCGGTTTTTTTTGACGTATGAACAATTTTTAGCTTTTTCTGTTTTCCCTCCCAAGCGCAGCTTTAACCCCGTACCGATTTTTCAAGTCCGTTTTTAGCCCTACCTTTGTTCTGATTTACAGGAATGACCGACCGCAAAAAAGACCATCTTGATTTGGCTTTTCAAGCTCAAACCCAAAAACCCCTTTCGGGTTTTAATTACGAACCTTTGTTTTCTGGCCACCCCACCCAATCAGGCATTCCAACCCTGTTTCACGGAAAATGGCTGGGTTCGCCTTTGTGGATTTCTTCCATGACCGGCGGTACAAAAGAAGCGGCTCAAATCAATAAAAACCTGGCCATGGCCTGTGCCGAATTTAAACTGGGAATGGGGCTGGGCAGCTGCCGTCCTTTGCTTGAATCTAAACAGGCTTGGAGCGATTTTGACCTTCGCCCCCTGATTGGCGATGACCTTCCTTTTTTTGCCAACCTGGGTATTGCTCAACTCGAAGAGTATATCGACGCCAACCGATTTCAAGAAATCAACGATATGGTGGTCGCCCTTAAAGCCGATGGCCTGATTGTACATGTAAATCCCCTTCAAGAATGGATGCAGCCCGGGGGCGACCGATACACAAGAGCCCCCTTGGAAACCCTGAAGCAAGTGCTTGAATTGTCAAAGGCTCCCGTTATTGTTAAAGAAGTAGGGCAAGGCATGGGCCCCCGCAGCCTGCAAGCTCTGCTGGAATTGCCCCTGTTGGCCATTGAGTTCGGTGCCTTTGGAGGCACCAATTTTGCCCTGCTTGAATTGCTGCGCAGCGAAAACAATACCGAAAAGCAGGCCGACCCATTGGCCTACATCGGACATACCGCCGATGAAATGCTGTCCTTTGCGGCTCAAATTACCGCCAATCCCTCCACACAGGTCCATACCCAACACCTGATTATTAGCGGTGGAATTAAATCGTATTTGCACGGCTACCGCTTGGTTCAACAATCTCCCCTGCCTGCTGTCTATGCCATGGCCTCCGGATTCCTAGCCCATGCCCGCGGCGATTATGCCCATTTGCAGGCTTTTGTGAAAACACAAGTCGAGGGACTTGCCATGGCGCGTGCCGTGGTTGACCTGCCCTGATTGTCAACAATCTGCTGTGGGGAAAAACTGCAGCTCAATCAAAACAACCCTCTGTTTTCGCTGTTTCTTTGTTTTAACCTTCTTGCAACGCGGAAATGAACGAACGATTTTTAAAGGCCATTGACGGGTTTTCAAAAGCATCTAAAGAGCAAAAGCTCGATGCAGTGGTAAATCTGTTGAGCAATCCCCTTCAAGCCAAAAACGATTTTAAAGGCTTTTGGCATCCCAATCCGGCGGTGCAACAGCGCCTTGAGGAATTTAGCGAGAATACCTTAAGCAACTTTGCCTTCCCTTTTGGGGTGCTTCCAAACTTGCTTCTCAATCAGCACCTGTACATGGTGCCCATGGTGATTGAAGAAAGTTCTGTGGTGGCCGCCGCCAGCAAAAGCGCAAAATTTTGGTCCGATAAGGGCGGCTTTCATGCCGAAATTGTGAGCGCAATTAAAATAGGGCAGGTTCATTTTATTTGGAATGGACACGCCGAACTCCTGAAAAGCCATTTTTCTGAACTCAAGCAGCTCCTGTTTGCCAATACTACCCACATTACCGCCAACATGCAGCAACGCGGTGGCGGTATTTTAGATGTGGAATTGTTGGATTTTTGCCATGCCGAACCGGGCTACTTTCAACTTAAAGCCCGATTCAATACCTGCGATTCTATGGGGGCTAATTTTATCAATTCCTGCCTAGAAGAATTCGCACAAATCCTTAAGGACTGGTTGCAAGACGCTCCGCATTTTGATGATTCGGAACGCGAAGTCCACGTTATCATGAGCATCTTGTCCAATTATACGCCCGATTGCTTGGTTCGCACTTGGGTGCAATGCCCCATTGCCGATCTGGGCAACCACGAAGGCATCGACGCCCAAACCTTCGCTTCGAAATTTCAAAAGGCCGTACGCGTAGCCGAAATTGATGTGCACCGGGCAACCACCCACAACAAAGGCATTTTCAATGGAATTGACGCGGTTGTGCTTGCCACCGGAAACGACTTCCGAGCCGTTGAAGCCTGCGGCCACACCTACGCCGCAAGAAACGGACAGTACCAAAGCCTTACCCACCTCGATCTGAGCGATGGCATGTTTACCTACACCCTCGAAGTGCCTATGGCGCTCGGAGTGGTCGGTGGCCTAACTACCCTGCACCCCCTCGTTGTTTATGCACTTGAATTGCTCGGAAAACCCTCGGCCGAAGAATTGATGTGCATCGCAGCTTGCACCGGCTTAGCCAACAATTTCGGAGCCCTACGTTCCTTGACCACCACCGGAATTCAAAAGGGCCACATGAAAATGCACTTGCTCAATATTTTAAACCATTTTCAAGCCAGCGAAGCAGAAAAATTGGCCGCAGTCGAACATTTTAAACAGCACAAAGTCTCTTTTACCTCCGTTCGCGAACACCTAGAACAATGGCGACAGGCACCCATCCCTTAATTCCATTGCAAATCAGCCAGCAATCCCACACCGGGCAACCGCCCCTTAGGGCAAACGCTAAGTTTCTGCTCAGCGCTGAATACGTGGTTTTGGACGGAGCTTGGGCCCTTGCTCTTCCATTAAAATGGGGACAAACCCTCCACATTGAACCCTACCAAGGCGATTTTTGCCTCATTGAAAGCCAAGAAGCCAACCAAGATGTCTGGTTCAAAGCCACTGTACATCCCGGAACCGGTTTGGTCATGGAAAGCAACCTCGAGGACGTAGCCCAGAAGCTGGAACAGCTTCTGTCGGCCGTTCCCGCAGACCTGAAACGGCAATTCCTTAAGTCTAAAAAACTGGTTTTTCAAGCCGATTTTAACCGGAGTTGGGGACTCGGTAGCAGCTCAACCTTGGTCAGTTTGCTGGGGCAATTCCTAAAGCAGAATCCCTACACCCTGCTTCGGCAAAGTTTTGGAGGTTCTGGATACGACATTGCCTGTGCAACTGCCTTGCAGCCTATTTTGTACCGGCTTGACAAGCCCGATTTTCCTTCGGTTCAGCCCATTTCCTTGGCTCCTGAATTGCTGCAGCAAATGCACTTTTTCTACCTGGGCCGCAAGGCTCAATCCTCCGATGCCATTCGGCAATACCGCGCGCTTTCCCTGGCGGAACGGCAAATGGCGGCAGCCGAAATTTCTGAAATTAGCCTGCACATGCACCGGCAACAAACCGTTTCAGAATGGACCCTAGCACTGAATCAACACAACAAGATTCTGCAAAAATTGCTGCAGCAACCCAACCCTTCCCAGGCCTTTTCTGACGCTCCCGGGGCTCTGAAACCCATGGGTGCTTGGGGTGGCGATTTTATGCTGGGCTTGGGCCCCGCCGACCAATGGCAGCATTACGCTCAAGAAAAGGGGCTGCTGCCTTGTTGGAAGGCCTCGGAGGCAATGCTCCGTTGATTTTTTATTTTTAGGGGCGGTGGCCGGGCTTTCGCAGGTAGTCCGCAGTTGCCCTTGGCCGGCCCAGCGGGCTTGCGTGGGCTCCTAAAGTCGCCTCCGCGCCGCGCGGGCCAGGCCAGGCCAACTTGGCGGGCTACCTTGCTCAATCCCTACCGCTGAGCCCCCTATTAGAAAAGCGTTGTTAATTTTTTGAGGTGTTGTACAAGGCCAAACATGTATCGCAAAGGCAATCTACATACCGCTTCCTTAATTTTGATAAGGTATCTCTCGACAAGCAAACACTCTCACACCAACAGCCCGGCTTTTCATGGCAATGAAATTTCTTAAAACAAGCCGGACAAACCTTTGAGGGAACTTTTAATTGCATGCTTTACCAAAAAACAGATACTTCAAACTCAGCTACATAACCTCCAACGGCGGGGTTTTGTTTAGCCAACGATAAAGAAACGTTTTTCATTTCAGGGTATTCTCGAATTAAACGGGTTTTTAGCCTAGCCAGAGCATGCTCCAATAGGTTCGATGGGGTTTTCATTTCGTCCAACATGCTTTGAACCACGCGGCCATAATCGGTGGTGCCCTCAACCAAATCTGCCTGGCATGCGCGGTCATCCAATTCCAAGTCGGCCGAAAGATTCAGGCTAAACCATTGCCCGTTTTTTTTTTCATGTTCATAAACCCCATGGTAGCCAAAAAAACGCAGTTCTTTTATGGCTATGCGCTGCCTCATTGTTGCTGCTGGTTTAACAAGGCTGAAATGCGCTGCCCCGTGGCCTCTAAACCAATCAACCCTATGGTCTCAAAAATATCAGGACCGCTTAATCCGCCCGTTAATGCAATGCGCACCAGCGGCATTACACTGCCAATTCCATAGTTCTGTTCGTTTAGCCAGTTTTTTATGCCGGGCCCAATGTTGGCAGGTTCTAAATGCGGTTCAGATTCCATCCAATTCAACAGGCCTTGTAGTTTTTCGGCCGAATCGGCTTTCCATTTGGAGGCTAAGGCATCTTTTTGATAGGCCTTTGGAGCCTGCAAAAGGCCAGCAACGTCCTCGGCTACATCGGCGGGAAATACAGCTCGGTCGCGTACCAAGGCTATTGTTTTTATCAGCAATTCCTCCGTAAAATCAAGATCTGCCAATTGGGGTTTGATGGCATCCGCCAATTGCGGGTCTGTTTGTTGCCTTAAATAATGCTGATTAAACCACCTGGCCTTTTCAACATCGAATTTGGCTCCGGCTTTGGCCACTTTTTCTAGGCTAAAGGCCTCAATCAATTCGTCCATGCTAAATACCTCTTGGTTGTTTGTAGGGTGCCAGCCCAACAGTGCGACCAAATTCACCACGGCCTCGCGGTACCAGCCTCCTTCTCGGTAACCCGATGAAATTTCTCCGGTGGCCGGGTCTTTCCATTCCAGCGGAAAAACAGGAAATCCCAAACGGTCTCCATCGCGCTTGCTCAACTTGCCGTTGCCGTCGGGTTTCAAAATAAGGGGCAAATGCGCAAATTGAGGCATGGTGTCGGTCCAGCCCAGCGATTCATACAGCAGCACATGCAAAGGGGCCGAGGGCAGCCATTCCTCCCCACGAATCACATGGGTTATTCCCATCAAATGGTCGTCCACCACGTTGGCCAAGTGGTAGGTCGGCATGCCATCGCTTTTAAACAGCACCTTGTCGTCAATGTGTTCCGATTTTACCACCACCACGCCGCGAATCAAGTCGTTTACTTTGATGTCGGTGTTTCGTGGAACCAGCAACCGCACCACATAGGCTTCGCCCGAATCCAAGCGCCGCTTCACTTCGTCGGCGGGCAGGGTAAGGGAGTTTTTCATGTTTACCCTGGTAATGGAATTGTACTGCCAGGTGTTGTTTCCCGAGGCTTTCATGCGTTCGCGAACGTCTTCCAATTCTTCTTGGGTATCAAAAGCGTAATAGGCTTTTCCGGCTTGGATTAATTGTTCGGCGTATTGCCGGTACATGTCTTTGCGTTCCGATTGCCGGTAAGGGCCTTTGCTGCCTTCGGCTTCGGGGCCTTCGTCCCACTGCAAGCCGCACCAGCGCAAAGAATCCATGATGTACTGTTCGGCCCCGGGCACAAAACGGGCTTGGTCCGTATCTTCAATGCGCAGCATAAACTGCCCACCGTGTTTTTTGGCAAACAGGTAATTGTACAGAGCCGTCCGAACCCCGCCCAAATGCAAAGGGCCGGTTGGACTGGGAGCAAATCGCACACAAACAGGAGTCTTCATTCAACAAATTTGCTGCAAAGGTACAACACTGCCGTGTTTGGACGCAAATTCTAAAAATTATTTCAAATCAGTTGGGTTTGGTGGCAATCCAAAGAATCAACCTTTATGAAACAAATCAAATCTTGGAATGGAATTTTATGTTGACATTAACACCACAATTTTTCCCCTAAAATACAATAAGAAATTTATGAGGCTTAATCCTCGTGGCCAATCCTCCGGCAAAATTAAACCAATTGGGTTTCCCTTCGGTTAATTAGCAAGAATAAAATAAAAATATAGTCAGCAGTTTTTTGCCGCTCTTTTGCTAATAGGAACTCATTAAGCTAAAGGAAAAGATGGGAGAATCTAGTTCTGCAACATTAACGGAAGACGACCTTTAGATGAGTTAAAAATATAAAGTCCAGCCGGCAAACCATCGGTAGGAAGCAATTCCTGACCTGCATTTGAGTTGAATTGGCCAGAGCGCAAACAACGGCCGCTTGCATCGTTGATTTGCCAGTCTAAGGTTCCTGAAAATCCTGAAACCGTTACCTGGCCTTGGCTTGGGTTTGGGAATAGCATCAACCCTTCTCCCGTATTTTCGCCACATTCCAGAAACAAGGGCGCGAATCGTTCAAATTTCCCATCATAATCCTGCTGATGCAAACGGAAATAGGGCCCTACGTTTTGGCTAGATGGAAGCTGAGCCGAATAGGTTTTTTCGCTGGAGCTAAAGCCCGCAGCGGGCTGAGTTTGAAGTGAAAACCAATCGCTTAGGTTGGCGCTGTGTTCCAAAGTAAAGGATTGGCTGTTGACTTCGGAGGCTGTTGCCCATTTAAAATCCATGCCCTCGGGACTGCAATCTCCAGTAAAGTAAAGCAAATCAACTGGAAGAGGCTGGTTTTGGTCGCCAATGGCAAAGGGAGAAAAGCCACCCTGATAATCATGATATGTGAACGTTCTTCCCACTTTTATATGAGTACCAATTACAACTTCCTCCCAACCATTGCCATTGGCATCGTGATGAAAGAGCCTATAATGAGATGGATATGGTGAAGTTTCCTCTCCAGCGTTCCAATGAAATATTAAAAGAATTCCAGGATTTGGATTTGGGTTAGGAACCCGCTCTTTATTTATATCCCAAGTCCGTTTAACTCTTGGTTCGGTTACTACATTACCAAATGTTCCATATTCATAAACTTCATCTAAAACCCTAACTGCAAAAGTGTCGGCTAGTAAAGTTGAAGAACCAGGTCCAATAAAACATGGGTTGAAGGCGCTATTACCTACAGGGAAGTCAAAACCGCCTCCACTTGTAACAAATCGACGAAGTCGCCCTGTGCCATTTGTTTTGAAATAATTTAATGAATTAGTCCCCTCTAAATGTCCCACAGCAGCAATAAGTGGAATCGAAGAATGAAGAATGGTAAGGTTGAAATTACCCAGTTCAACAAGTTTGTCGGCACCATAAAAATTCAAATAAGTAATCGATCTGTTTTTATCTAGAACTAAATTGCGGCCATTCCCATTGGGTTCAATTCCAATATGGTCTAGAGGCCCTGGCACTGCTCTATTGGGACGCCAATTTGATGCCTTGGCCCAATCAGTATCGATAGTCCCAACCCAAAATATTTCGCCGGTTAACGTACTTGGAGTGGTAACCTGAGAAGCATCGCCTTTTCCCGAGCCCCCTGTGTAAAGACTAAAAACATCAAATGCAGAAGATGTTCCTGCAACAGATCCAATGGTAGCGTCAAGGGTATAGCCTACTCCGTGGTTATTGATGGACATACTGCTGAAACTTCCAACCCCATCAACAAAATTTACAGGACTGCTGCCACTTAAGGTTGCAGAACCAGGATTGTTACCAATTGTGAGCGCTCCTGAACCATTTGCCTCTGTGCTAAAGACCGCAATTCTGCCCCTTATATCACGGATTTCGACGGCAATATTGAAGGTTTGACCCGGAGCAACGGTGGCAGGTGGTTGTGTTGTGAAAACAACCTGTGCCGCATATTGAGGGCCATCTGCTGTCCCTCGAAATAAGGAGTTTGCATCCCCTTTCCCCGAACCTCCAGAATATTGTGCATAAAGTGGACAGCTTAAAATAATTAAATAAAGGATTCCTAGATTTTTCATAATTTTCTAAAATTATTTTTTCGAGTAAACGGAGATTACTGCCTCATAATATGGTTATGGGTCCTTTCTTATCGCTCTAAATCCGTGGCCGCAGGTTCTATCTGTAAGTGAGGTTCCCGCACCACCTGAAGCGTTACTGCGGTCCGAAAGGTAGGCATACGATACATTAAATACCCAGGGGCCACCGCGAAATCCAGATCCGGTGGCACCGGTAACCTCATTGCTTGAAAATCCAGGCCAAAAACCTTCATTTGCATGACCATTTTCGCTGATTCGCCCGTTTCCATGCAAGCCTGTAAAACTACGGCCCCCAGCATTTCCCACAGTAACGCAACGTTCCCAAAGATTACCAGTCATTTCCATAATTCCATAATAACTTGCGCCAGCTTGTACCCTATTTGTGTTGGCGGTAGCAAATGCTCCAACACGGATAGGCCCTTGAATACTATCGTGTTCATTGTATGCACAATTGGCTCCATTGTTTGTGATGGATTCGTTTAAAGCCCCCTTGTTGCTTATTCCTGTTGCCATTGTTATGCTGGTACTGCCCCAAGAAAATTCATTTGCCACAGGGGCGAGTGTGCCACGGCAAGCTTTTTCATATTCCAATTCAGTCATTGGCCGTAAACCTGCCCAATCTGCAAATGCACAACCGTCCATCCAATTGATTTGACTCATGGCAATCCATTCCCCATCGTTTGACTGATTTACTGTATTGCTAGCAAAAGGGGAACTTGATGCTGTTAAATCACAGGCGTAGGTTCTAGGTTCTATTGTGCTGCTTGGCACCACAATCAAGCGAAGTCCATTCCGATTTGTAGGACTGGTTAATGCATTATTTGCTGTGGCACTAAATGCGGTACCACTCCAAGTAAGTCCACCCGCAAATCTGCCAACGGTACCATCCGTTCCCAATCGATTGGCTTGCTGTTGCCTAGTCAATGTATTTAAAAAATCTCGGTATTGTCCTTGAGTGATTTCGTATTTCATGCAGTAAAAGGCATTAAATCCCTTTGGGAAATTAGCAGGAATAGGGCCTGATCGATCTCCACTATATGTATTATTGGCATAGTATAAATTTCCTGAGTTTGTTCCCACCGTTATTTGGCCCTCTCCGGTAATTTGAAATGGAACATTGGTGGTATGGGTGTAAAATTCACTAAGTCCAGAACCTCCACTCCCGCTACCAACCGAAAAAGAACCTTGGGGAACGTACACCATTTCAATGGCAAAAACCCGAATCTGAATAAGGGCGGTATCATTGACTCCGTTAATGCCATAGTCCCAACGTAATGCCACGTTGCTCAAGCTAAGGGTGCCTGTTCCATCGGCCGACCTATAAATAAAAACTCCCATGCTATCGGTAGGTACGCTAAAGGCGGTACCTGCAGGACCAGAATGGTTGGCTGCTAAGGTGTTCAAGCATGCGTGCTCCCATATTCGCTGACAAGTAACCGTTGCACTGCTTAAGTCCGTGGAGGGAGTGGCACTTACCACGAATTGAGTTGCGTTTGCAATACTTACTATTCGAGTGTTGGCAGCAAATGCACCAGTGCCAGCACTAACAATAACTGGCATCCCGACTCTAAGGTCGGTTGTTGAATTTACTGTTACGGTGGTTCCACTGCTGCTAGCCCCTGTTAATACAGGATTGCTACCCCCAACCTGAAATTTCACAAACACCCAAGCGGCGTCCCAGTTGCTCGGACCACTGCTCGTTCGCCAACTGTTTTCCCAACTTAAATCAAAATTCACATAAGTGAAATCACTGACCACATTTTGCGAACCCGTTACAACATTGCTTACTGTAATATTGTTGGCATAAACCAAGCAACTTAAGTTCAGGCTGAAAATTAAAAATGCAATTTTACCTATTTTCATATTCTATTTTTTTATTAATTGTGCCTTTAAATAAAAGTCTGATTCTAAGGAAAACGAACCCCTCTAAAACCATCGTCAATAGATCTACCAGCTTCATTAAACCAAGCGGTGTTTCTAAAAGAAACCTCTAAATTATTGGGTGTTGGCGAACGCCAATGTCCACCCCTATCAGCCGACCCATTAGCCCCAGTTACCTCGCCGACCGCTAAAGTTGGCCAATTGATTGCATTGGCATTTCCAGCTCTACTTAAAATTCCATCTCCATTTACCCCCGTAAAAGCTCGTCCATTCGCATGAGAAATATTGACCGGGCGTTCAGTAAGATTTCCGCTGAGGTCTAAGATTCCGTAATAACTTGCTCCCGATTGGGTGCGGGTAGACGTTGCGGTTGCAAAAACACCAACCCTAAGGGGACCATTGGGTGGTTTGTTGTCGTATACACAATTTGCTCCCGCGGTTGAGGAAGTTTCGTTGGACCTTCCACCGTTTGTTACGTTTGTTGAAGCGGTAATCGATGTTGTTCCCCAAGCATACTCATCTTGTACCGCAGACTGATTTCCCCTACAAACCTTTTCAAACTCCAATTCGGTCATAGGGCGCAATCCAGCCCAATCCGCATAGGCACAACCATCCATCCAGGTCAGTAGGTTGCATGCCAACCATTCGCCGTCTACATTTTCATTGTAATTTCCATCATTGTCTAGGTTACAAGCATACACGGCGGGGGTTTGCGATGCTGGGATTCCCTGTGTTTGAATGTCAATTCCACTTCGATCGGAGTTTGTAGCGGATAACGCCCCTATTCCTACACTGGCTGTAGGCAAACTTACAGTTCTGGTAACTTGCTGGTTATAGGTGAGGGTGTTCAAAAAATCTCGGTATTGCCCTTGGCTTATTTCATATTTCATACAATAAAATGCGTTAAATCCATTTGGCCAAGTAGCTGCCGGAGCAGTTTCACCAGTGGGACGACCTCCAACTGCATTTGCCGTGGCTGTGGTGATTGTGGTCTGGGTAAAGGCATTCAAACTATTTCCATCGCCAACAGTAAATTGCCCTTGAGGAACATACACCATTTCGATGGCAAAAACCTGAACCCTTACCTCGGCGGTGTCCTCTACTCCATCTAATGCGTATTCCCAAACTACGGCTAAACCAGTTAGGTTATTGTTTCCCGAACCCTGTACGTTGCGGTGAAGAAAGACTCCACTAGAATCAGTTATTGGGTCATATGTAAATCCAGCTGGAGGACCTACTGTTGAAGTAATGGTTGCATGCTCCCAAATTCGTAAAAATTCAATAGTATTATTAGAGGCGGTCGTTCCTGATGGTGCAGAACTCAAAGTGATTACATTGGTGACGTTATTAATAGCTGTTATTACGATATTGCTGCCCACAGTTGTAGTTCCAGAAATTTTAATCATAGGCATACCAACACGTAAGTTAATAACAGAGGGCAGCGTTACCGTAGTTTGTCCATTCGTTAGTGTAACATTGCTAAACGTAGGGTTGACGGATCCAACCTGGAACTTTACAAACACCCAAGCAGCATCCCAATTGCTAGGTCCAGTATTTGTATACCAGCTGTTTTGCCAACTTAAATCAAAGTTCACATCAGAGACTCCGCTCTGGTAGACTCCGCTCTGGAAGTTTACGGAATGATTAGTCAAATAAACGTTACTAATTGCTATGTTGTTGGCAAAAATGGAATTACCAAGACCCATAACCCAGAATAAGGCGATGTAAGGAAGTTTATTCATTCGAAAATCAATTAAGGGTAATAAAAAAAGCCCACAATTGAGGTTAGGGGCTAAAGCTGAAATAGGTTTCAGAAGATTGTATGGAAAAAAAAGGCGGACTTTGGCGGGCCCAAAATCAAATCCGAACGGGCGTTTTAAATGCGATTTAAAGCCCATATTGCCGAGGAAACGGCAGGGGGGGGGGGGGGGGGGGGGGGGGGTAAGATTTGGCCATGAAAGGCCTTTAGAGCACTGCATAGAGCCTGATTTCTAAATTTGTAAAGTTGCCTTAAATTGAGGGTTCTACTTAGGCGCTACAAAAGTATTTAAAAAATAAACTGTAAAGCAACTCATCCGCGACTTGAAAAAGTTTTTTAACGTTTCAAATATCCAAATTGGGCTTAGTCATTTTTTTAATGACCTTGGCTTCAGGTGGTTTTAAAGTGAAATTGAGAAATGTTAAAAAAAGTTGCAGGATTCCATAAAACTCTTTCACGCTTCGAAAGTGAAAAATCACCTTTTCCAACCACTTGACCGCAAGCGTTTCTAGGGCAAAAATTTCTACCCACTTTTTCTTTTTCAACCAAAAATCTAGTTTGCCATTGTATGCGGAGTATGGAACTTGCCCATCGGGAGTTTATTCGGCGGTTTTCACAGCACATCCTGCCAAAAGCCTTTGTGCGTATCAGGTACTAGGGATTTTTTAGCAGCACGGCTAAGGGCAAGCGCCTGCCTGAATTGAGGCGAAACGTTCAAGTAAGCGCTCCCGCCGCCTCCGCTGCACAAACTTTACATCGCCGCTGTCCGTGTTGCAAAAAAGGCAAGCTCGTTACCCTGGCGAGCTTCGACAGTTGTGGTCCACCGGCCTGGGTTTTGGGCGGGGCCAAAAAATCACCTTCCTGTAGCGTGAATTAGCGATATGGGTATGGGCGGTATGCCCCTAAGCGAGCAAAATCGCTTGTTGTGAAGCCCTAAAGCGGCCAACAAAAGTTGGGCAGTAGTTTGACTGCCAGCTACATCTCACATGCTACATTGTAAAACCCAGTTTCCCGCATAAACGGGATTTTTCAACGTTCAATCCCGTACGTGCGGTACTGGGCGCTGCACGCCGCACGAAAGATTAGCTGTTAGCAGTAGTGGCTCTATTTCTCTTCCGTCTCATTGTCAAACAGTTCGTGAAGTTTTTGTTGTAAAAGTTTCTTGTCGGGTAGTTGCGTTTTATACTCTGAAACCATTGTCGGTGAAAGGCTTCTGCTTAAAGCATATTCTACAACTTCACTGTCTTTGTCCTTGCATAGCAAAACTCCAATGCTCGGATTTTCGTTTGGCTTTTTTACGTCCCTGTCCAACGCTTCCAGATAAAAGTTTAGCTGTCCCAAATGGTCAGGTTTGAATTTATCAGCTTTGAGTTCAAATGCCACTAAACATTGTAGTCCACGGTGGTAAAACAGCAAGTCAATGTAAAAGTCGCTGTTACCAACTTGCAACTTATATTCTTCTCCTATGAATAAAAAGTCTTTCCCGAGTTCGAGAATGAAATTTTTCATTTGTCTTACAAGTCCACGTTGCAATTCACTTTCACTATGTGGTTCATGTAAGTTCAAAAACTCAAATACATAGCTGTCTTTGAAGGTGTTTGATAGGTCGAGATTACTTTCTCTCAACGTTGTCGAGAGTTTTGAATTGCCTATCATTGTCCGCTCGAATAGGCTCGCAGATATTTGTCGCTCAAGTTCTCTAAAACTATAACTTTCTTGTTTAGATTGCTTTAGATAAAATTCTCTTTCTTCAGCAGTCTTACACCTTGAAAAAATCGCCAAATTATGTGACCAGCTAATTTCTCTCAACAGTGTTGAGAGTTTTGGAAAGTCCTTGTATGTCTCGTAAAACTGCTTCATTCTCCAGATATTTTTATCGGAGAAGCCTTTTATTTGTGGTTCGTGTGTTTGAATAAAATTGGCTAATTCTGATACAACAGAGTCACCCCATTCTGATTGTTCAATTTTCTTGCTGATATATTCTCCAATATTCCAATAGAGATTTATGAGTTCAGCGTTTACGGCTCTTATGGCATTAGTCCGAGATTGTTTGATTAGCTGAATTATGTCCGTAAAGCGATTATCCATTATTAATTTCTATATGCTACAAATTTATGTTTTTTCAGTCGTGTTTCTCGTTTGGAATCGGTTTTCTGCCATTACTGCTAACGTCAGTTCGTCTAACAACTCCATCTCAACCCCAATTCCCAGTCTAAGTTACCCATTTTAATCGCACTACAGCAACCCAAAACAAAAAGGCAAGAAAATTCCCTGCGCCAAATCGCAACGAAATCTAAGACTAAAAATGGCCTTAAAGGGCTGCTGAGAGGTCGAAAAAGAGGGCCCAATGCCTTTAGGTAGGCGTTGAGCTGGTTTTTATCAAGTATGTTTAATATCCGCCGGAGGTTGTAGGCCGTAAAGATCATTCCCACATCGGCAGAGGCCTGTTGGATGGTCTCTGCTGCAAAAAGGGCAAGCTCATCCCGCTCGAAATCTTCGGCTCCCGTGGTCCACCCATCGGAGTTTTGGGCGGGGCCAAAAAATCAATTTCTGGAGCAACGGCTTAACGCATGGGTCGGGGGCCGTATGCCCTGTGGCGAGGAAAGTCGCCTGTTTTGAACCCCAGAAGAGGGGCAAAACACAGAAGCAGCCCGAAAGGCTGCTTTCTACATCTCTAAAATCATAAAGTAAAACCCAGAGGGGGAATCATAAAAACGATTTTCCGCATAACCGGGATTTTAACGGTCAATCCCGTACGTGCGGTACTGGGCGCTGCACGCCGCACGAAAGATTAACTGTTGGCAGCTACCCTTTTATATTTATGGCTCAATTACTCTAATTTTCCCTTCTTCGCTTATTACAAGCTTTTGACCTAGAGCTTTCTTTTTCTCAAGCAGTTTCTGAGAAGAAATTTTTATTGCTCTTTTAATTTTTTCCTTTAGAATTTCCCTCTCATTATTGTTCATTTGAAATTGTTTTTAATTTGTTGAACTTTTCAGAATTATGTATTGTGAAACTTTCGTTTTCAATTTCTTTTTCTGCGATCAATTCAGATTCAGGGGTTGAGTTATCGAAGATTAGCAAAGAATCAACGATGTTAGAATAAAGCTGAAAAAGATTTTTTATTCCAGCCTTATATCTTCTTTCAATAACATTTGGTTGAATATTATGTCCCCCTTCAATTACTCTTTTTTGAACCCTGTCTTTTGCTAATTCAACGGATTCAAGCCAAAAGAAAATCAAAGTGATATAGTAACCCTTTGACCTAGCTTTTTCTATCGTTTTGATGAATGTCTTTGTCGAAAGAGTTGTTTCAAAAGAGAAATCTTGGTTTGAGTTTATTAACTCTTCAATTCTTTTGAGCATCAATCTACCAGCTTCAATAGAAACGTTTTCCGGCTGGAATGGAGAAAGGCCTCGTGCAATTTCGTCAGCGTTTACAAACTCTTTGCAATTAAGAAGATATGGAAGAATGTTGAATGAGGCTGTAGTCTTTCCAGCCCCATTGCAACCGCTTATTATGTATAGCTTCTTATCCAGCATGCTCAAAGGTAGAGAACTTTACTCTCATAGTAAACGGTGGGCTGCTGCCAACGTCAGTTTGTCCAACAACCCTCTTTTAAATAAATATTCCTCTCAAATATATCCCATTTATTCGATTTTAAGCCCGGAAGGGTATCTGTGCATAAAAATTCTGTCGCTACACCAAGGCCAACAGAATACTCAAAAATGGCTTTAAAAGGCAGCTGAAAGAACGAAAAAGCAGTGCCCAATGCCTTTAGGTAGGCGTTGAGCAGGTTTTTATCTAGTATGTTTAATATATCCGCCGGAGGTTGTAGGCCGTAAAGATCATTCCCACATCGGCAGAGGCGTGTTGGATGGTCCCTGCTGCAAAAAGGGCAAGCTCATCACGCTCAAAATCTTCGGCTCCCGTGGTCCACCCATCGGAGTTTTGGGCGGGGCCAAAAAATCAATTTCCTGTGCAATGGCTTAAAGCATGGGTAGGGGGCGGTATGCCCTGTGGCGAGGAAAATCGCCTGTTTTGAACCCTGGAAGAGGGGCAAAACACAGAAGCAGCCCGAAAGGCTGCCTCCTACATCTCTAAAATCATACAGTAAAACCCATAGGGGGAATCATAAAAACGGTTCGTTCAACGCATCTTTCATGCTGGGCGCTGCACGCCGCACGAAAGATTAGCTGTTATAGTGCGTATTTCATTATATGTCAAACAAATCTGCTGGATTAATTTTAAATTGTAACATTTTAGCAGTATCCCTTCCTCCATCGCCACCTTTTCTTTGCATTGTAATTCTTCCAATCTTGAAATTTCCTCGTGTTGTTATTTCAATTTCTCCATTACCAAAATAATTCATGCAAAAATTCATAGGTTTCAATATCCAACGAGCATTTTTATTTCCTTTTTGAGCAACTAACATCCATTCTGCTGCAAACTTTCCTCGTCCTTTTAAAATGTCAGAAACAATTAATGATTGATTTTTCTTTAACCACTTTGAAATAGATGTTTGTTCCGCTTTTGTAAATTCATTTGCAAACATTCTTCGTTTGTCTTTCGGACTTTTAACTGTTGGTTTTTCTTCGCCAGTATATCTTTTAAGAATTGAAATAATGTTCTTTGGAATATCCCACATCTCTGTATACTTAACAATCCATCGTTTATCAATTTGATTAAACCCTTTGGGATTACTTACTAATTTAACTTGCAAATTCTCAACATCTAATGCTTTCTTAAGTTTGATAGTTACTTGAACTTGCACATCTGTTTTAAATCCTGAAATCTTAACGGCTTCAACAAATTCAATTTCGGTAAGTTTGTATTTCATTATGGTTAACCATGCTTGAGCATCTTGGTCTTTTTTCCAATCATTAAACCTTACAACAATGTCGTCTTCATTTTTGAAACCGTTTTTTGCAGTTTGAGAACCTAAAATTTGTTTATCATTCATGTGTGTCGAATATTTTTGCGATTTCTAATAGAATATTTTGAAGAACATTAACAGAAACACTATTTCCAAATTGTTTATAGGATTGAGAATCTGTTTTATCAAGGATAAAATCATCTGGAAAACCCTGAACTCTTGCACATTCTTTTGGCGATAATTTTCTTATTTCTCCATCAATTAGATACAAACCTGTTTTAGAACCAACTCCACCTCCATAAGCGGATAATGTGATTGCATGTCCTAAGGGGTGGTAAATTCGTTCACCTTGTCCGCCTTTGTTTACCTTTCCTATCTGGATTGGTTTATTTAATAAAGTCATTTCATTAAATAACGTTTTTTTAGGATTATATTCCTTGTAAATTTCAATATCATCTCGCGTTATGACTTTTGCATTTTTTGGTTTTTTTTCCAAAACATCTAATAAACAAATTGGTGTGTTAGGAGGAATAGGAAAATTAAATTGTTTTGAGTTTATATCATTTCTAAATGCTACAATATAAACACGTTCTCTGTTCTGCGGCAACCCAAAATTACTTGCATTTAATACTTTATAATGTATTGTGTAACCTAAATTTACTAAAGTTGTCAAAATTTTTTTAAAAGTTTTACCTTCATCATGTTGCGACAAATTCTTCACATTCTCCAAAAATAAAACTTTTGGTTTGTGATATTCAACTATTCTTGCAATGTCAAAAAATAAAGTTCCTCTTATATCTTCAAATCCTTTTTGTTTTCCAGATATAGAAAATGCTTGACAAGGAAAACCACCACACAAAATGTCATGTGAAGGTATTTCCTCTGCTGTAATTTTTGTAATGTCTCCTTGAGGTTTTAAATTGAAATTTTTATTATAAGTTTCAGACGCATGAATATCCCACTCAGAAGCAAAAACACATTGTGCTCCAAATGATGACAAAGCAAAATGGAACCCGCCAATGCCTGCGAATAAGTCAATAAACTTGTAACCACTTAGTTTTTTATCTTCAATTTTTATCATTCTGAATTTTCAAAATTTATGTTGCAAAGTTAGCATTTTTATTACTTTGTCGAAATATGTCAAGAGCACTTTCTTAATAGCACTATAACGTCAGTTTGTCTAACAACCTCATTTTAACCCCATTTCCCGCTCTAAAGTATCCCTTTTAATCGCACTACTACAACCCAAGTAAAAAGTTGTCAAAACTCCATGGGCCAAACCGCCGCTAAAAGCAGGCCGGAAAATGGATTTAAAAGGCCGCTGAAAGCTCGAAAAAAGGAAGCCCAATGCCTTTAGGTAGGCTTTGAGCAGGTTATTGTCCAGTATGTTTAATATCCGCCGGAGGTTGTAGGCCGTAAACATCATTCCTACATCGGCAGATGCGTATTGGATGCTTCTTTTGGTCATGATGTAGTAAAAATCCCATTGCCGCTTTATCACTCCAAACGGATGTTCCACAATGGCCTGGCGCCTGCGGTAAAGGTCTGGATTTTGTTGCAAGCGGTTTTTGTTCGCATCAATAAGGTCCATGTGCTCCGATCGTTCTATTAGGCGGTCTTTTTTGTTGGTGGTGCAACGCAAAAAAGCGGACAGCTCATACAGGCCTTTGTTTTGTACAACGTCTGCACCGACGATGCCCCTGCTGCAAAAAGGGCAAGCTCATCACGCTCAAAATCTTCGGCTCCCGTGGTCCACCCATCGGAGTTTTGGGCGGGGCCAAAAAATCAATTTCCTGTGCAATGGCTTAACGCATGGGCAGGGGGCCGTATGCCCCTTGGCGAGGAAAATCGCCTGTTTTGAACCCCAGAAGAGGGGCAAAACACAGAAGCAGCCCGAAAGGCTGCCTCCTACATCTCTAAAATCATATAGTAAAACCCATAGGGGAATCATAAAACGGTTTCCCGCAGAAACGGGATTTTCAACGTTCAATCCCGCACGTGCAGGACTGGGCGCTGCACGCCGCACGAAAGACTAGCTGTTACAGGTAGTTTAATTATCAGTCCAAAATTCTTTCGTGGTATAAAAGACGGTGTCAATAAAATAGAGAATATCGTTTCTGGTTAATACGTTCTCGTCATGCAAATCTTCCAATATAATTCCCAAGCTAGGGTTAATGTAGTCGTTATTTCGATTGTTGATGAATCCGTTCGCCTCAAGAAATGACTTTACTTTGCTTAGGTCTGTTTCTTGGGTTATTGTCACAAATGATTGTTTTACTACAGCGTAAATATTTCCACTTTCTTTTGTAAATCCGATAAGTTCGTAAGCAGTATCTGGAAAAAAGAAGTTGTGAATTAGAAGGTTATAAAAATAGTCTGTCCAGTAACTATAATAAATCGCATCGTTTAATTTAAGGACATGGTCCGAGTCCTTGAGATAAACTCTTTGCTCTGCACCTTCACTTACATACTGAGAGAAGTCAATATCATTAATCCAAAGATTTCGTTCCGTTACAAAACCTTCTAACTTCTTTGTTTCTTGTTCTCTGATTTGCTTTGAGCTTTCAGTCTTTTCGCTTGATTGCGAGCCATTGTCAAGGTAACTGGCGATTGTTTGGATAATTGCTCCAAAGCCAACTTTGCTCTTTCCTGAAATGATATTGTGTATTTCATTCTTGAGATGCTTTTGCATCGTTCAAATATACGAAAAAGTCAGTGTATAAAGAATTGCTCAATTCTTGGTTTTAAATTACCTGTAAACAACCCTCTTTTAAATAAATCTTCCTCTCAAATATATCCCATTTATTCGATTTTAAGCCCAGGCGGGTATCCGTGCACAAAAATTCTGTCGCTACACCAAGGCCAACAGAATGCTCAAAAATGACTTTAAAAGGCCGCTGAAAGCTCGAAAAAAGGAAGCCCAATGCCTTTAAATAGGCTTTGAGCAGGTTTTTATCCAATATGTTAAAGCTGCGCCGGAGATTGTAAGCCGTAAATATCATTCCCACATCGGCAGAGGCGTGTTGGATGCTCCTTTTGGTCATGATGTAGTAAAAATCCCATTGCCGCTTTATCACTCCAAAAGGATGTTCCACAATGGCCTGGCGCCTGCGGTAAAGGTCTGGATTCTCTTGCAAGCGGATTTTGTTCGCATCAATAAGATCCATGTGCTCCGAGCGTTCTATCAGGCGGCCCTTTTTGTTGGTGGTGC
>Ga0247843_1001519_pt1 | contig 46583 bp, 37 predicted proteins | sample LaCruzMarch2017__FD_192420 | JGI IMG/M metagenome (GOLD analysis project Ga0247843, IMG submission 192420) | Freshwater microbial communities from meromictic Lake La Cruz, Castile-La Mancha, Spain - LaCruzMarch2017_8m | ecosystem: Environmental > Aquatic > Freshwater > Lake | place: Spain...
ATCTAACTGTTTGAAATAGTTCCGTTCTTCTGTCGTAATTTCCATAAATGACCATTGATTTGTGAAAACAAAGATATGATATTCAAGATCCAATTAGGCCAATTTATTATTTACCTATTACTTAGTCTTAAATTTCACTTTTTTTATGCCTGTTTTCATAGCGACGACAGTAAAAGTAGATAGTCAAAAGCTCCGCATTGGTAATTTTTTCATTATTGGGAGATGAGTTTAAACTGAATCTTTGGCAATGCCAGCAAAGTTCATTATCATAGCATTCACAGAGGTAGTAATAAAGACGGATTAATTCTAATTCTCTCATAGTCAGTTTAATAAATGTTTGGCAACACAAATTTACTGACTTATGAAATTACTACCTCTCATTTTTACAACCCAAGATTCGCATTACTACGTTGATGTGCACAATAACGCGTGGGTTGATCTAAATCCCACAAAAAATAAAGCAACCGACCCCAACAACGCACGTACCTCTACCTATCGGATTCCCGATGAGTTTACGACTAATCCCCAACAATTTGGGAAAGGCACCGATTGGCAGGATGTCATGTATCGCGTGGCCCCTTCGCACAACGCACAATTGTCGGTATCGGGTGGTACGGAGAAAACGCAGTTTATGTTTTCGGAGGCTTATTTGGACCAGCAGGCGGTGTTGGATCAAAACTATTACAAGCGTTTAACGATTCGCTCCAACATCAAACACAAAGTATCCGATAAATTTACCATTAGATTGAACTTGGGAACGACTGCTATTTTTGACCGCACCGACGGAACCCAAGGCAAAAGCGACGTAGTAAGTTTGGCTATTCAGAGTGACCCTATTTTTCCGGTGTATAACGAAAACGGCAATTTGGGTTATCGTGACCCGAATTCGACTTGGAACAAATACTTGGCGTACAATGACTTAAATCTATGGCATCCATATTCGTTGACGCGTTTTATCCACAAACAAAACAAGTCGTTTAACACCCTCGGTACTGCTTTTGGGGAATATAACATTACGAGTTCGCTTAAATTCCGTTCGAGCATCAGTGGCAACTTATATAATAACTGCTTAAACTCGTATCGTATCAAAAATCAAGGGTATGGCTATTCCGGGCTTTTGGGCTCGGAAGGGTATACAAACAGCAGCTACCTATTCAACTGGCTGAGCGAAAATACCCTGACGTATGATAAACTGTTTGGCGACCACGGTGTAAGTTATAGCGATTGAACCCTGTTGGCATTTTTCGGATTCGCGTCAATTTTCAAAATAAAAACACCCCTTAGCTAAGGGGTGTTTTTATTTTGAAGCAAAGATTAATTATTTAATCAGGGAGTTGTTGACAAGCTCAACATCTGGAATAAAATACGTAAATCGGGTGATACTGCCACCTGTTGGAGTTTTGCCTGCGGCCTTGGCCAACGCATCAGCTCTGCCCGTACGAACCATATCCCACCATCTTTTACATTCGTACATAAACTCGTAGCCACGCTCTTGGAAGACCAAGTCGTCGAAAGCGGCTTTTGATAGACCAGCAGGAAAGTCAGCCACTGTGCTGGTTTTTGTTAAATCTACACCGTAACCACGTCTTCTTACTTGGTTTACTGCATCATAAGCTGCGGGGGTTGGGCCACTGATTTGATTTTCACATTCGGCAAAAATCAAGTATGCTTCTGCAAAACGGTACAAATAGAAGTCGTTCCCTGAGGCGGTTTCTTCGGGGGCTGCGCCATCACGGTATTTGCCAAACATGTAGATAGAGCTGGGTATCATATTAGCCCTGATTTTAACGCCACTGATAGAAATGGTATCAATCAGGTTCCAAGTTCTGCGCAAATCTTTTTTGTCCCAGCCTTTTATCAATGGACAATCTCTAACCATCAGTGCCGAAATACCACGAGCGGCCAATCCCGCTTGCAACGCCCGTCCTTCAAAAGCATAAGTAGGTAAAAATGAACCCAATGCCTTCTGTTGAGAAAATTTAATAGCAAAAATTTCTTCTGAGTTGGTAGGTGTAGAAGGCGAGTAAAGCGTTTCCAATGATTTAACCAAATCGTAACCATATTTGGCTTTGTTATCAATCACTTCTTTGGCTTTGGTACGGGCATTTGCGTAATCTTTGTTCCAAAGATAAATCTCGGCCAACATCATTTTGGCCGCCCCTTGCGTGGCTCTTCCTGTACTTGCTTCGGCTACTTTTAGGGGAAGTGCTGTTTCACAAAAAGCCAAATCTTTGATGAGCTGGTCTATGATTACTTTCGAGTCTGACAAAGGCAATGCAGTATCGTTTGAGTTGGCGATAGGCGTAAGGCGCAATGGCACAGCCCCAAACATACGAGTCAACCACCAATAGCAAGTAGCTCGAATAAAAAGTGCTTCCGCCTTGAAGGGGGCTTTCACGTCCGTAGCCAACGATTGGTCCTCATCAATGGTTTTTAAAATCAAGTTTGCCTTACCGATGGCCTCGTAGAACGTAGTCCAACGGGCCGTGTTATCACCTCTTTGGGGCTCAAAGTTGTAGTTCATGTAGTTGGTTCCACCACCCGCGGGCAATTGGCAATATTCTGCACAACCTTCCACGTCACGTGTGAGAGTAGATTCCCAGAGCCGCCCGCGAGAACGAGAAAGCGGCTCGTAAGCCCCAATCACAAACGCATCCAATAAGGGTTTGTTTAAGGTAGAAATTTGGTATTTCGCAGGCGGTATTTCATCTAATAGCTTTTCGCAGCCGGTCAATGTACCCATCAAAAGGGTCAAAAGTAGGGGTATGATATTTATTTTTTTCATTGCTTGAATATTGTTTTGAATTAAAGACTGATTGATAATCCCAAAGTGATTGATTTGACCCCTGGATAAGCACCATTGTCAACACCTTGTTGCAAAGAGTTACCACTGAAAGCATTCACTTCTGGATCATATCCTTTGTACTTTGTGATGGTAAACAGGTTTTGGCCAGACACATAAACATTGGCCGATTTGAAGGTTTTATTACCACCCATCGGAATTCTATAATCCAATCGAATATTGCGCAAACGAATGTAAGAACCATCTTCAAGAAACAACTCAGACCTACGGTGAATGTCTGACGCTTTTGGATTTGGGTAATAATCGTAAATGTTGGCAATTCGGTTGTAAGCGGGCGTAGGCGTTGCGGCAGTAAACAACAACTGATTGTCAATGATGTTGCCTTGTACACTCGACCAAGTCATTACAAAGTTGAATTGTTTGTAACGAATACTGTTAGTGATACCAATAATTGAAGTTGGATATGGGCTACCAAGTAGTTGGTTGTCTCTTCCGTCAATAATTCCATCACCATTCAAATCAATATAAGCCAACTCTCCTTTGGCGTCTGTACCATTGGTTTTAGGGCCATAAAAAGCCGAAAGAGGGTCACCAGGGGTAACTCTCGAATTTCCTGAGCTAAACGGAAGGTTATTCTTAGTAGCAACGACCTTGTTTTTATTGATGGACAAATTGGCATCAATCATCCAACGTAGGTCTTTGGTATTCAAGATGTCAGTACCCAACTCGAATTCAAAACCTTTGTTTTGAACCTCACCCACATTGTCAATGATGGTATTATAGCCCGTTGAAGGCGCCAACTGAACCGTTGCCAAGAGCGAAGTGGTGTTTTTGATGTAATAATCAAAAGACGCACGGTACTTATCATTCGCCAAACCTAAATCAAGCCCCAAGTTGGTTTGTGTAGTAGTTTCCCAAGTGAGGTTATCGTTAGGCAAGGTAGGAGAAAGACCAACTGCCAATCCTGAACCTGCGCCTTGTGCGGTATTGATGATGTTTCCGAGCAACAATGACTGATAAGGCTGAATGGCAGGGTTGCCTGATTGTCCCCAACTTCCACGAATTTTTAGATTAGAAATAACGCTAAAATTCTTCACAAACTGCTCTTCGGACGCTCGCCAAGCAAGACCCACCGATGGAAAAACACCGTATTTGTGGTTTTTACTAAATACTGAAGCCCCGTCCCGACGAATACTTGCTGAAAACAAATAACGGTCTTTGTAATTTAAGCGTAAACGGCCGAAAGTTGACACCAAATTGTTTTTAACAATATCCGTCACTGGTTTTGACACACTACCTGCTGCCGAAAAACTGTAGTTCTTCAAATCGTCGTTGATGTATTTTGAACCTAACAGTTGGATAATGTCTTGCTGAGAGCTCTGAACAGATGCACCTATCACCCCTTCAAAATCAATTTTGCCCAATTTCTTTTTATATTCTAAGAAATCTTCGGCAACGACATTGATAGAATTCGTTGTGGTCAATTGGCCAATGCCTACCCCTGAACTCAACTGCGCCAAAACAATCGGGAAGTATAAATCGGCACGAGCAGCGAAATAATCGGCTCCGAAGCGAGCGGTATTTGTTAAACCTTCAATCAATTTTACGCTAAAATCCATGCCTCCTTGAAAACGAGTCACGATATTTCTGTCCAAAGATTCTTTGGTAAATGCCAATGGGTTCTCTACGTCAATACCACTAAATGAGAACGGGCGCGGATTACCGTAAGTGCCATCTGCGTTGTAAGGTGCCACCGTAGGCGAGGCCAAAACCATAGCTCCTACACCGTTTTTGCCAGTATAGCGAGTTGGTGAGTTATCTGAGGGTGAAAATCCGTTCGATTGCGTTCTGGCTACCGTCATGTAGGTACGAAGGCTTACTCTCGAATTCAATTGGGTATTTAGGTTGAAACGAAGGGAGCCTCTAAAAAAATTGGTAGCAAGAATAATTCCAGGCTGAGTCAAGTAGTTTCCAGAAACATAATATTGCGTTTTGTCAGTACCTCCCGAAAAACTTAAGGTATGGTTTTGTTGCAATGCACCGCGCAATACTTGGTCTTGCCAGTCGGTATTGGCATTTGTGGCATTAGTTACCTCAGAAGGCAATGCTAAATTTGAGTTGGCATAGTATTTTTTGAAAAAATCAAGCATTTGCGTGCCATTCATCAAGTTCAATTTTTTCTGAATAGTTTGGTGGGTAAAACTAGCATCGTAAGTGATTCTATTTTGACCTGCCTTACCTTTTTTAGTTGTAATTTGCACAACTCCATTTGCCCCTCTCGACCCGTAAATAGCGGTTGCCGAGGCATCTTTTAGTACTTCAATACTTTCAATATCGCTCGAATTGAAAGCCGAAAGCCCGTTCAGTGCTCGATTGTCGTTATTATACTGCGGCACACCGTCAATGACAAATAAGGGTTCATTGCCTCCTGCAATAGAAGTAACTCCGCGCACGCGAATAGAAACACCAGCACCAGGCTGTCCAGAACTCTGCTGCACCTGTACTCCTGTCATGCGGCCTTGCATGGCACTTTCTACACTCGTAACGGGCATTTCTTGGATGGTTGCCGACTTGATGGCAGCAGAAGAGCCTACGAACTCAGCTCTTTTTTGATTACCATAACCTGTCACGACAACCTCTTCGAGTGCTTTAGTGTCAGGTTTGAAGCTGACATTAAGCATCGTTTGGTTTGAGATAGTAATTTCTTCTTTGAGGTAGCCAACGAACGAAAAAACTAAAATATCTCCTGCATTTGCATCAATACTGTACTTTCCATTGATATCTGTATTAACCCCTATGGTAGTACCTTTTTTCAAAATACTTACGCCAGGCAAACCTGTGCCATTTTCATCCGAAACCGTGCCTGTAATTTTCTGTACAGTTTGATTCGTAAGATTGTTTCGGTACTTTTTTGCAAAAGATACCTGTGATTGTGTCATAAACACCATAGCCAACAAAATCCCCCAAATAGATATTTTGTTTCTGGGTTGTAAAGGGTTTGTCATAGAAAAATTGTTTTAAATTGATATAAAAATTAAGGAAATACAAACGGAATAGATTGTATGCTAGGGGGTAAAGCCAATCTAATAATCAGCCAGGATTTTAATTAGTGATTATGCTATTTTTTCAAGAGATTCAAATTATTGCTTTTCTTACTTTCATTGTAAAAGCTAAGTAATTATAACCTGTTTATTTGGTACATTACAAATAAAATATTTAATTTTTTTACGCAAACGTTATCGGCAACGTTGCCAACATATATTATTTTTAGTTTTTATTGATTTTTTCGTGGAAATCAAAAGACAATGTTTTTAAACCTGCCTCTGTTTTTAGAGCAAGAAAATGTACAAAACCAATAATAAAACAGTAGAAAATCACCTTACGCAACTACAAGGAGACAATCCTAAAAACTATTCTTCTATGAATCTGCTTTAAGATAGTGGGTGGTTTTTGCTGGTAAGAACACCATAGCCGTCAGGCTAAGAATATCTTTAGGCGATGCTCTGACAGTCATTGTATCAAGTCTTTTTCTTTTTTGGCTGTAAGAAAGAGGGTTTCAAATAAATTAGCCATCCACTCTTTTAATCCCACTAGTCCATTTCTAATGTATTCCCAGAAAGCATTTAACCGCATCGACGGTCCGATTTTTTAGCGCTTTATAGGCCCTCCATTCGTTGAGCTCGAAGTCTTCCGCATCGGCGGTCCAATTTGTATTCAACACATTTATTGAAAAGGGATTGAATATGCCCTCCAATCAGTATTGCGATTAGTTTTCGATAAAGATAACACTCAAAACGAGCGATACTCATTTTACCTATTTCATCTATCTCAAAAAGACTTTTCCAAATCTTAAACAGCACAGGGCCGCCCGCGCGGTTCTATCTACCAACGAAGTTTATAAAAAGCATAGATTTGTTGGGATTTTAGCTGTGCTTTGGTTGTATTTCGGACCGCCGACGCGGGTGATAAAAATAGTATACGCTGCCAACTTTTTCTTGAAATCAGAAGTCTGATACTGCTTGTCTGATTGTTGTGGCTTAGCTGATATTGCTTTAATCGTTTTTGAGCCACCTCCGTAGGCATTTTTGCAGATGTAGTCTTACAAAAAGTTTTTCCTTCTACAAAAACTTGCTCCCAATCTAAAGCTTGATATTTACCCACAACATCTTTAGTGAAAAGGCTTGTGCCTACTTTATGTCAGCCGTGTCGTGACTCGCACGATATTGCTCGTCGATGTTGTCGCTTTGTCTAAGCGTAATAAATTCGTCTGCGGTTTTTATCATTTCTGGCACGATTGTAACTAACGAAAAAGGCTTGGCGTTAGTGGGAAATTAGAGTTCTGTCTGTCCACAACAGAAGGGGCTACGTCATAACAGAACAGAGATTAGGTTTAAAACATGAACACAGCATTAACGCTGAACCGCCATTTTGCTGATTCTTGTAGGCAATAGATTGCAGAGGGGAAACGGGCACTCACCGTGTTACAAACACTCTTTGTATAGTGAGTGCGCAGTCATCCTTTGGAAGACAACGCACAATAAAGAAAGCATCCTTGTTGCGAGTAGTCTTTTAAAGAGAAATTGCCTATTGCCAATAAATAGCTGTTGATAATTACTTCCCGTTGCTACAATTGAAAATCAAAAAAATCACCTCTTAACCGCCCTGATACACATAAAACCTGGAAAGTTATTGAGTTCTTTAAAGTGCTTAGGATCAAGACGCTCAAACTCTGCGGTGGGTTTGGGTTCAATCAATCGGTCGATGTAAAAACCGTTGTCGGTTAAGGGCAACAGGCATTCACTTAACGGCCTTCGGTAGCTGTTTACTTCGATTGGTTTTCCAAAGCCATTCCAAGTGCATTTGACATGCTCCACTTCAAAATACCGAGTAGATTTAAAGTAATTGTATTCAGAAAACGGATGTTCGATGGAGATCACAAGGGTTCCTTTTGGTTTTAATACCCTGCAAAATTCTTGGATGGTCAAGGTCCAATCCTCGACATAGTGCAGGGCCAAGGCACAAAGAACGATGTCGAAAGATTCATTTTCAAATGGATCAAAAGGCATTGATAAGTCATGGACCAGAAAGGTGCCGCGCCCTTGGTTTCTCTGCTGCGCTAATTGTATCATGGTAGGACTGATGTCAAAACCGGTTACGTCAGCTCCTCTTGATAATAAAATTTCGGCATATTTTCCTGGTCCGCAGGCGGCATCAAGTACAGTTTTACCTGCCACCTCTGGCAATAAATCAAGAGTGTTGGGGCGGTCGTAGTAGGCGTTATGAGGCTTACGCTCAATCAATTCATTGTATTTTTCAGCCATCTCTTCATAGGCTGATATTATTTTTTCCTTAATCATTTTCAGCTTTTTTTTTCAACAGGTTAGTCGACAAATTCATTGAGTCTTACTCATTATCCCATTTCAAAACGGCTTTAATCACCGCCTCACGGATGGGGTTGGGATTGAAATAGTCTTTTGTGGGCTGGAGACCCATATTTTGACGATTGATAAGGAGAATGACCGAGAGTTTTTGTTCCGGTACTACCGTGATGCTCGTGCCCGTAAAACCCGTATGTCCAAAGGTACCCGCAGGGGCATTGCGCATGAACGCATTTTGAGGGTCCATCATCCAACCGAGACCGTTTTTAAAGCTATCGGGTATCAGGAATAAGGTAATGGTTTTCGCTGAAATAAACGACTTTCCCTTCACTTGGCCTTTGTTTTTCAGCATATCCACCAATTTCTGAAGGTCATCCACGGTCGAGAAAAGCCCGGCTGCTCCCGAAATCCCTTCGTTGGCATACCAGGCATTGCCATCATTTACTTCCCCTTGCAGAACGTATTGGCGCCAACCGGTCCAACTTTGGGGGTCTAAGCCCTTTACGGTAAAGCCCAGCGTAGGGTCTTCCACCATGCGTTTTTCGTACGGATTTCCCATGGAAGTGGCCGCAAAACGATTGGATTTTTTGTCGGGCGTATAACCGGTGTGGGTCATGTGGAGCGGGGCGAAAATTTCGGTTTTTACGTACGTTTCCAATGGTTTCCCCGAAACATTTTGAATGATTTCGCCCAAGAGAGTAAAGCCCAAATCCGAATAATGACGCCCTTCGCCCACGGGGAATTTCAACGGAAGTTGCTTGATAAAAGCAACTGTGCTTGCTCGTTTGTTAGAAAAATAATACAACGGATACCACTCATACAGCCCCGAGGTATGGGTCAGCAAATGCCGAATCGTAATTTTCTTTTTGTCACCCTCGTCAAACCCTTTTAGGTACTTGGAGGCCGGGTCTTCCACGTTCAGTTGCCCTTGGTCGTGAAGTTTCATGATGGCCGTGGTGGTTCCGATTACCTTCGTCAACGACGCAATGTCAAACAAATGGTTCACCGTCATTGATTCAGGGTGTACAGCCATCGAACCGTCAAATTCTTTCAGCTTGGTGTAGCCGTACGCTTTTATGAATACTGTTTTGTCTCCCTTTTTGACCGCAAGCACTGCTCCAGGAATCTTTTTTTCGGTGATGTATTTTTCGATGACGGGACTGATTTCGTTTTCAAGGGTTTGAGCCGATTTCTTTTGGGCAAAAGTAAAGGAGGCAACCAAAAGCAGTAAGAAGTAAGCGAATTTCATCTATAAATGGGTTTTGAATGTTCTGAGTGATTAAGAACTGTTAAAATTTATCCGTTGCGTAAACCTACAAATTCTTCCACGGAAAAAGAACCTTCCTGACATTTACGTGTAAGCCCTGACTATTCGTCATCGCACCGCACGAGCGGCCCCATTCGTCATTCGCTAATCAGCTTCCTCCACAACCGCCGCAGCCTCCTCCACATCCTCCGCCTCCTCCGTCGCCACCACTGCTGCATCCCGCGCCGCCATCCCCGCCGCCGCTTTTTTCGGAAGAGCTAACGGAAGTAGCGCCTCCCAGCCAGCCCGTTCCGCCGTCGGAAGCGGGGGCTTTGTTGAACACGCGTTGGAGAGTTTGGTCATTTCCCAAACTATACGAAGCGTTGAACAACATAAAAGTTAAAGCCCCGACCGTAATTTGCCCTCCCCAATCGGTGGTTTGGTACGCATCGCTGACAGTTCGTTCTATCAACGTTGTTTGTTCTATGATTACCCAAACAATGACGTACGCAATCATCATTAACATCAAAAAAATCACCGGTTTCCCATTTAGAATTCCCTGAAACAACCTTGTTATGCCAATCAACAGCACCCATCCCTGAAACAGCTTTGCTCCCAAGTCTTGTGAAAGTTCGTTTTTAACGGAAATCGTTGCTTTAGTGATGGCTTGAGCATAGGGGTATAACAACCCTCGCAAGCGCTCGACGGGCATCGCCTTTTCATCCTGTGCCTGCAACGAGTACATCATCGGTTGATGAATCGTTGTATCGTACGCAAACCTATCTTCGTGTTGGTAACTGATCCAGCCTCTTTCGGCAAAATCTGCCACGAGAGTGCGGAATACTGTTTCCGTATCTTTGAATAACGCCGCAAAATGGTAGGGGTGCAATTGATGCATCGTTTCCTGCAAGACCTGTTTCTTAAAACGGATTTTGTGGTAGGTTCCCCACCAACCCCAAGCCATCAGGAGCAAATACGCCAACAAAAAGTGAGGTCCTGATAACATAAACATCACTAAAGATAGCATGCCTAAGACCGCAGCCCCTACCAGCCAATAGCTATATCCTTCCCAAATCGGTGTTACCTGTAATGTGGGTGCTCGAAACGGCGAAGTCGGCGGCAGATACGACGTTAAGTCGAGTCCTTTGGGTAAATGCCAACAATCTGCTGGTGGCAATTCCTGAAACTCTTTTACGTAGGCGATGAGTGTATCGGCATACCAATCCTGGTGGCGTTGGTTTTCGGAAGTTCCTCCTTTATTGGGATAGTGGTGCAGTTCTCGTTGCAGTACTTCGCCGCACAATTTTTGCCAGTAGCTCACCGTGTAGGTCAAGTGCAAATGCCAAACTTCATCCACCATTTCCGAGGGCGACGCGCCCTGCGGCATCGTTAGGCACAGGTACAAAAACTTCTTGTATTCGGCCATGGCTCGCTTCGCAAAATCGGGTGTCCACTTTGTTTCTTTGATTAATTTGTCCGAAAACTGCACCGCCTCCTCGGGCGAATCGTCTAATTGAAAGTCGCTTAGTTGCTGCCAGAGCGACGGATTGGAAAGGGAAGAGTTCATGATTAAAGATTAAGGTTTGTGTTGACTGATTTCATTGACCGAAAGTTCAGGACTTTTGCCGCTCAAAGTCAAGGGTAACTGCTAACCGCTCGCTGTGTAAGCGTTGGTTACAGCAAGATTACATATTGCCAATATATTGATTGTCAGATTGTAAAGGAAGAGGTGTGTTGCAAGCTGTGTTTGTTTATCAACAATTAATAAAATGGGTGCAATCACTTAAAAGAGTTAAATTGCGCCCTGAAAATGATAAAGAATTGCCCATTTGCCATTTGCCTATTGCCCTTTAACTATGAATATCGAAGTTGCCCGACCGCTGTTTGAAAAATTGTGGAATCAAGTACTCGAAGTGTATTTTCAGGAAGAACTGGGCCTTCCGTACGTGGATTTTCGAACGCCGCCGCACTCAATGAACCAAGTGCTGGGTAATGCGAGTTGGTCTAAAAACAGTACGTTTGAAAAGCAGCAAAAACGCCAACTGCCCGCTTTTGTCGGGCAGGCTACGCACCGTAAAAGCCTGGAACTTCACGAAAAAGGCATTGGTCCCGAAACCTACAAATTTGGGGGCAGTACCTTCCGCGACCGCCACGACGACCTCCTCAAATCTGCCAAAACACACATTGGGACGACCGATCATTTTATGTTAGCCCTTGTTCGTACGCTCGGGTTTTCTACCCTCGACGATTACCGCCAAGCCCATGGTTTTGAGGCTGCGTCGGTGCGTACCGGCCTAACCAAAGCTCCTTCTGATGCGTCCCAATGGGAAAACCAATCGGCAGCACTCACGTCGGAACTTCAGCAACTTAACCAAACCCATAAAAAACTTCGTCAAACCGAAAAATGGTGGAAAGTAGCAGCTGCCATGGCTTGTATGGGTCTTCTTACGGTGGTAGGGTGGGGGTGGTTTTTTAATCGAGAAAAAACCGAGGGGAAAGTCATACGCTCCATTGCCGACACGACTACGTTGGCGAAGGGTGTCATAGGGAATTGGTACAGCTACAACCGCTCCTACGAAGCGCGCGGTAAAGACGACGGTTATACATTCAACCGAATGGCGTGGCAAATTTCGGTGGATAACCACGGCTATTTGGCATTAAAACGCTATTGGAAAGCCATTGAATTTGACGGCTGGACGGAGTTTATCAGCGGCACTACGCCTCAACTTCATTTTTTTATCAACGTATACCAATACGGCAGCGGCTACAAAAACCCCGTCGGTTATCGGCACTTCAATTGCGGGATATGGGGCGAAAATGCTGACTGGATGCACGCCGACACGCTGAGCTGCGTCTGCACTACTTACAATTTTAGCGACAGTCATTTGGGAGAACCTTTAGCTGGACGCGAAATTTTGATTCGTCAACCTCGCACTTCGTTCGACTCCATCAAAGCAGGTGCTCAGAGTCTTACCGCTTCCGAAGCTCCGTGGTTGGAACGTTTTCTTCCCAAAGGCGATAGTTATTTATTTCAGAAACCCAAGGGAAAAAAATAGTACTTACTTGACTGGAAATGTTCTTCTATGTCTTCGCCATGGTCTTTGTCTTCACCATAGCCGTCAGGATAAGAGTTAGACGCAGTATTTTTGTCATCAAAAACGATGAAGCCATTGATAGACTTACTGAAAACGATAAATACTTCAGAATTGAGTAATTATTTAGCAACACTTTTTGATGATGATTGGCTGGAGGAGCAAGCCCAAAAGACGGGTTTTATAGTTCGTAAAAGGAGTGGTCTTAGTGGGTGTATGTTGTTAATAATGAATGTTTTAGAATTATCAATTCATTCCAATCATAGTTTACAAGAGCAGTGTGAATAGTTAAATGATAATTTTGGTGTTTATCTTACAAAGCAATCATTAGATGAATGATACACTACTTTTGCCGTTGTTTTTATGCGTTCATGTTTCGAACGAGTATTGACTACTTGGATAAGAGAACATAAAGTAGCAGAGCAAATTGTCATCATTGTACTTTGCCTCCATACTTGTAAGCATCAAAACGTTTTTTAGGCTTGAGTTTTTTAGGCTTGAGTTTTTTAGCTGTGCTTCAATCTCAGCCTTTGTAACATTTGGTTTGATAGTGACAGTCGTAGTTTTATTATTTTTACAAAAACACTATTTTTCACCAGAAAGAACCGAGAGATAAAGAGATTGGATTAATTTTGAGAAAGAAATAGAATAATACCTTACAGATGCAATCACTCAAAAATATCCTACAGTATTTAGCTAATCCAAGCTTTTTTCAAACGTACAATTTGGAAAAAATTGGCGTTTTTGGCTCAATGGCACGTGGTGAAGCGGCTAATGATTTAGATTTGTTGATTGATGCTGATCCAAGAGATTTTAAAAAATGGATTCAATTCAAGGAAAAAATTGAGACTGATTTATCTATCAAAGTTGATATTATGTTTGAAAAGTATGCCGATCCAATCATTCTTCACCGAGCCCAAAAAGAGGTAATTTATGTAGTCAGATATTAAAAATGATTTAGTTTACTTGCTTCGGATAACCCAATATTGATTATAAAAACATTGACTAATACCCCAACATGCAATTCTCCCACCTACACTGCCACCGAAGCGTCGGTCCGAACCCAATACTCCCTGCTCGGCGGCGCGGCTAATAGTTTGAGGACTTTTTTTGATTATAAAAACATTGACTAATACCCCAACATGCAATTCTCCCACCTACACTGCCATACCCAATACTCCCTGCTCGATGGCGCGGCCGATATTAAAAAGCTGTTTAAAAAAGCCAAAGCCGACGAGATGCCTGCCATTGCCATCACCGATCATGGCAATATGTTCGGTGTGTTTGAATTCGTAGCCGAAGGCCATAAAACGGGCATCAAACCCATTGTGGGATGTGAGTTTTATTTGGTGGAAGACCGCCACAAAAAACAGTTTACCAAAGAACAAAAAGACGTACGCCGCCACCAACTGCTGTTGGCCAAAAACGCTGAAGGTTACCGCAACTTGGCCAAACTTTGCTCGTTGGGTTTCATTGAAGGGATGTATGGCAAGTACCCGCGTATCGACAAAGAACTGTTGGTAAAGTACCACAAAGGGCTTATCGCTACCACCTGCTGCATTGGAGCAAGTGTGCCACAGGCCATCATCAAAAAAGGCGAAGAAGCAGGGCGGCAGGAGTTCAAATGGTGGTTGGATCTGTTTGGTGATGACTATTACGTCGAAATCCAGCGTCACGGTATTCGCGATCAGATCGTTGCCAACGAATCCCTGCTCAAATACGCCAAAGAGTTTAATGTCAAGGTAATATGTTCCAATGACAGCCACTACGTAGAACAGGACGATGCCAACGCGCACGATATTTTACTGTGTGTAAACACCGGTGACAAACAGGCGACACCCACCAATAAGGATTTTGACGACGCCAATCCGATGCCCAAAGGCACGCGCTTTGCGTTTTTCAACGATGAGTTTTATTTTAAAACCAAATCGGAAATGCTCAAAACGTTCAGCGACCTTCCCGAATCGCTGGACAATACGCAGGAAATTGTTGATAAAGTAGAGCTTCTAAAGCTCAATCGGGATATTTTGCTGCCCAACTTTCCTATTCCAGAAGAGTTTAAAAAGCACACAATTTCACAAATGATTGATTTTAACGGACGGATGAAAGAACTCACCGCCGACGTGCTCAATCAATGGGAATACCTCAAGCACTGGACCTTTGAAGGTGCACGAAAAAAATACGTTGAAATTACGCAAGAAGTAGAAGAACGCCTCAACTTTGAGCTGAATACCATCAAAAACATGGGTTTTCCCGGTTACTTCCTTATCGTAGCCGATTTCATTCAGGCCGGGCGCGACATGGGCGTACTCATTGGTCCGGGGCGGGGCTCGGCGGCGGGAAGTGCCGTAGCGTATGCGGTAGGAATTACCAACATTGACCCCATTAAATACGATTTACTTTTTGAGCGTTTTCTGAATCCTGACCGTATCTCCATGCCCGATATTGATACGGACTTTGACGACGAAGGCCGCCAGAAAGTGATTGATTATGTGGTGCAGAAATACGGCAAAAACCAAGTAGCTCAAATCATTACCTACGGTACGATGGCAGCTAAATCGTCCATCAAAGACGTGGCGCGGGTAATGGACTTGCCGTTGTCGGAAGCCAATGCCGTGGTGAAGTTGGTACCGGATAAGCCGACCTACAACATGAACCTGAACAAGGTGTTCAACGTGCCCATCGAAAAAATGGCGGAGATCATCTCGCCTGATGAGGTCGAGAACCTGAAAAAATTGCGTGAAATGCTCAAAGGCAGCGACCTGACCGCCCGAGTATTGAAAGAAGCGGTGAAATTGGAAGGCACCGTCCGTAACGTAGGTATCCACGCGGCGGGTATCATCATTGCGCCCGAGGATTTGACCAACCTGATTCCGGTCAGTACGTCCAAAGAATCGGAGTTGTTGATTACCCAATACGAGGGTAAAATCATTGAGGATGCAGGGGTTATCAAAATGGACTTTTTGGGGTTGAAAAACTTGACCATTATCAAAGAAGCCATGCGGATGATTGAGGCCAACCACGGAGTTAAAATTGAAATTGATTACATACCGCTTGACGACCCGAAAGTGTATGAACTCTTTCAACGGGGAGATACCAACGCGATTTTTCAGTTTGAATCCGACGGTATGAAAAAGTACATGCGCGAGCTGAAACCCGACCGTTTCGGGGACTTGATTGCCATGAACGCCCTGTATCGCCCGGGTCCGATTGCTTATATTCCAAATTACATCAATCGTAAACACGGCCGTGAAAAAGTAGAGTACGACCTTCCCGAAATGGAAGAATATCTTGCGGATACCTACGGAATTTCAACCTATCAGGAGCAAATCATGCTTCTTTCGCAGAAATTGGCCGGCTTTACCAAAGGCGATGCTGACGTGTTGCGGAAGGCCATGGGTAAAAAACAAATTGAAGTCTTGAACAAAATGAAGAGTAAATTCATTGAAGGCGGAAAGAAAAACGGCTTAGATGAAAAGAAGCTCGACAAAGTTTGGACCGACTGGGAGGCATTTGCATCCTATGCTTTTAACAAATCGCACTCCACTTGCTATGCTTTTGTAGCTTATCAAACGGCCTATCTTAAAGCTCATTATCCGTCAGAATACATGGCGGCGGTGATGACGAGTTCGTTGGGGAATATTGAGAAACTGACTTTCTTTTTGGAAGAATGTAAAGCCATCGGTTTGCCTGTACTTGGTCCGGATGTCAACGAATCGGAGCGACGTTTTGGGGTAAATAAGCGCGGTGAAATTCGTTTCGGGCTCGGTGGAATCAAAGGTACAGGTGATGCTGCCGTGGAAAGTATCATTGAAGAGCGCGATAAAAACGGTCCGTATAAAGATATTTTTGATTTCATGACTCGCGTTAACCTGCGGACGGTCAACAAGAAAACCATTGAATCCTTGGCGTATGCTGGGGCGTTTGATCTGTTTGAAGAATTTCACCGAGCGCAGTATTTTGCAACGATTGACGGGGAACAACAAAATTTGATTGAAAAATTGACCAAATATGCCAACGCAGTGCAAGCTGATAAGTCCAACGCACAGGCATCGCTTTTTGGTGGTTTTGGGGGCGGTGGCGCTGACATTGCTAAACCAAAAGCACCGATTGTGGAGCATTGGGGCGATATCGAACGTCTTCGGAATGAGAAAGATGTGGTGGGTTTCTACATCTCTGGTCATCCGTTGGATATGTTCCGTCTCGAATTGGATAACTTCTGCACCTGTACCCTTGACCGGGTGATGGCTACTTCAGAATTGATTGAACCCAATGACGATGAAGAGGCCGAAGCAGCACCTGTCAACGTAGAAATTGGAGGAAAGCCGTTGCTGTTTGGAAAGGACGTTACCGTGGGAGGAATTGTGAGCAGTTTTCAGATTCGTACTACTAAAAATGGCAACTCTTTCTGCATTTTCAAAATGGAAGACTACGCCGGTTCGATGGAAATGGCGCTTTTTGGCGAAGATTTTGTGAAGTTTTCGGCCTATATTCAAACGGGGCACTTTCTGTTTATCAAAGGAAAAATTCAAAATCGCTGGAAATCAGAAGACCAATTTGAGTTCAAAATCACTTCAATGCAATTGCTGAGTGAAGTGAGAGAGAAGTTAACGAAAGAGATTCGTTTGCAACTGGATTTGGATTTATTGGACGGAGTCTTGGTCTCCAAACTCAACGAAGCGGTACAAGCCTTTCCGGGTAATTGCGCCCTGACGGTTTCTGTGTTGGATAACCTTACCCGCACTGAGGTAAAACTCCAATCCCGCACGCACCGCGTAGCACCCACCAATGAGTTTTTTAAATTGATTGAAAGCATGGGTGGAGTGAAGTTTTCGGTGAATTAAGGATGGAAATTGTTGCAAAGAAGATATGGTTTGATGATTCGCGTATCTTTGCTGAATTTAATGATGGGCGAATAATAGGAATGCCGCTGATTTGGTTTCCGCGTTTGGATAACGCCACAGATTTACAAAGAGTAAATTATGAACTTTGGAATAATGGAGCTTGGATCCATTGGGAAGAACTGGACGAGGATTTATCGGCAGAAGGCTTTTTGAGTTTCAGAAAAGAGCCTTTTTGTAAAATAGTTTAGTGGATTTGAAAAGCTTGTGTATGTATGAGTTGCCAGCCGTTTTAGCAGGTTTAAGCTATTGTTTTATCAGTAAGACTTCCTCCCCAAAAAAGTGAAACAAGAAAAGACGTTTAAAATAATTGCCGTTATTTCATATCTCCTTATCATTTTAATGGGTGACATGATTGGACTTCCTTTTTTCATTTGGCTATTATTTACTTTGGTTGACTTTGGTAACACAGACCAATTATTTGCTTTTTTGTCTGTTATTGGATTGACAATTATCTTTATGAAATTGAACTCTACACGAACTTTACAAATAGTGCTTATAGACATTGTTTGTTTTTTACTTTTGGCTGCTCCAATTGTTAGGCGACTCACTCTTGTTCCAATTGAAAAATTCAATTATTTAGCTTTCATTATTCCGATGGTAATTTTTGTATTACTTTATTCGATGTCAATTTACTTTTCTATTAAACAATATTTACAAATACAAAAAGTAGCAGTTTTACGAAAGGGATAATCCTCAATTATGCGATTTTTTGAGAACAAGGCTAAAGTGAATGCTGTACTTAATGCTACTTATTACATGAATAAATCAATGAAACTCATCTACTCCCTTATTCTTCTTGCTACATTCATTTCCTTCAACTCCCCTGATAAAAACAATTCCGATTATCTAAATGACGTAAAAACGGAACTGCAAAAGACCTGGCCTAAAAACAGAACCATCAATTTGGTCTTTCACGGGCATTCGGTGCCGGCAGGTTTTTTTAAAACTCCGGTCGTGAATACATTACAAGCCTATCCTTTTTTGGTGTTGAAAGAACTGAAAACGTTGTATCCTTACGCTGTCATTAACGTGATTAATACCTCCATCGGAGGGGAAAACTCGGTCGGTGGAGAGAAACGGTTTGAGTCGGAGGTGCTAATTCATCGGGCGGATGTACTTTTTATTGACTATGCCTTGAATGACCGTTCCGTCGGCCCGGCGAAGGCGTCGGAAGCTTGGAGCAAAATGATAGAAAAGGCGTTGGAAAAAAAGATTAAAGTGATACTTCTGACACCTTCACCCGATCAAAACGTGAAGCTGTCAGACGACAAAAGTGACTTGGAGAAACACCGCCTTCAAATCATCGCCTTATCTCAGAAGTACGGCGTCGGGTTGGTGGATAGTTATGAGAAATTCAAACAGAAATTCAACGCCGGGGAACCGGTTTCAGAGTATATGTCGCAGGTAAATCATCCCAATGAAAAGGGGCATGCTTTGATTGCGAATCAGATAATGGAGTACTTTAAATAGTATTTCCCATTTAAAAAGGTTAAGTTTCCCTACTATATGAAAAAAAACCTGCAAAATGATGCCTTGAAAAGGCGATACTTTGCAGGTTTTTTTCATAAGACAGATAAATTTTATCCAAAAGCCTCGTTAAAATCAGGCAAGCGGCCTAAATAATGTAAATTAGTGATGTGTGAGCGTAAAGCCTGCCCAAAAGTTGGGTTGTCAAGATAAGGTACGCCAAATTCTTCCGCTGTTTCTTTCACAATATTGGATAATTGCGGGTAATGTACGTGCGAGATCTTTGGAAAAAGGTGATGTTCCACTTGAAAATTAAGACCGCCTACGTACCACGACAGCAATTTGTTTTGGCGCGAAAAATTGACCGTCGTATTCATTTGGTGAATCGCCCAATCATTCTCAATGATTCCTTTTTCGTTGGGCAGTGGATGACTTGTGCCTTCCACGGAGTGCGCCAACTGGAAAACTGTCGTAAGAATAATACCGCCCACAAAGTGCATCATTAAGAATCCAAGCATTACTTGATAGAAAGGAATTCCGAAAAGAAGGATAGGGATACCGAAGAAAAAAGCGTAATAAGCTATTTTGGCAATGATGATTTTGGCCAGAGTAACCACGTTCTGAACTTTGGTGTTTGTGTTGACTCCATTACTGGTAAACGTAATGAAATTGACAAAATCCTTTAATGTAACCCAATACAGAGTGAGAATTCCGTAAAACAGGAACGCATAGAGCCATTGGAACTGATGAAACATTTTGATGGGTGTATGCGGAGAGAATTTCAACACCAGCTTATCATTGACGTCTTCATCCAGATGCACTACGTTGGTGTACATGTGGTGCATTACATTATGTTGCAGATTCCAGTTAAATGTGGAGCCGCCCAACATATTTAAATAGATGCTGCCTACCCAATAGTTGACTTTTTCGTTTTCAGAATAAGCACCGTGACAGGCATCGTGCATCACGCTCATGCCCAAGCCCGCCATGCCAACGCCCATAATAAACCAAAGTGCAATACTGATGCCCAAAGGAGGCTGCAACCATAACAGAACGCCAAAAGGAACCAAATAGACGGCCGTTAGAACAATTGATTTAAGAATTAAAACGGAATTGGAGTTTTTAGAGAGGTTTTGGTCTTTAAAATAAGCGTCTACTCGTTTTTTTAGGGTAGGGAAGAATAAAGTTTTGTCTTTAGAAACAAATCGTACGGAGCTTTTGGCTTTCACTTGGTCATACAGTTAGGATTGAATAAAAATAAAAAAATCTTGTAAAGATAAAAACTTACGACCACAACATCTAACTTTTGGGAGAATTGCAAATAGCCTTCCAGAAATTGTAAATCCTTAAATTCTATGAAATTGTGACGGAAACCGTTTATTTTACGTCACAATTAAAAACGAAAAAAGCATGAAAAAAATATTTATTGTCACACTTTGTTTTTTGCTTAGCTATATTTCTGAGGCACAGACAGTTTTGCCCGGCAAGCAGGAAATCGACAAAGCCAGTTTTGAGGGGTTGTATGTGACTACCAAAATTGACGAAAAATACCTGGGCAAATACTGGGAAGAATATTTGAAGCAATACGGTAAGGTAAGCAGTTCGCGTGGCGGAGTATATCGCGCCGCAACGGCAAGTATTCCGAGCATATCTTCCTCTTCCATCAACTTGGCAAGCCAAGTGAGCTCTAAGAAAAGCCTTTCGCAGGTATTTATCTATTTGGATTTGGGCAACGGTTCGTACGTGACTCAAGGCACCAAAGGGTATGTTGAAGCTGAATTATTTTTGAAAAAATTTGCCGAAGATGCCATCCTTTACGATGAAGCACGCGTAGCCGAAGAAGCCATGAAAGATACTGAAAAGGATTTTTCTAAATTAACTCGTAAAGGCGAGAGCCTCAAAAAAGACATTGAAAAAACGGAGAAGGAATTGGCCAATTTGAAGAAAGATTTAGAAATCAATCAAAAAGATGTAGCTACGTCCCAAACCGATCTGGAAGCTAAGAAAAAGGCATTTGAAAACGCAAAAGCTAAGATTCCTTCTAAGCAGTAAGCGATAGAACTACAAAGAATCGTTTGCTTTTTTGAATTCTCGGGGCGTTTTACCCGTCACCGATTTGAAGGTCTTAGTGAAATGCGAAAGATTGTTGAAACCGTTGCTGTAACATACATCAGTAACGGTTTGATTTTGCATAAACATCTTGCAGGCTTGTTTTACGCGGTATTCGTTGACAAAATCGGTAAAAGTCATCTGCATGATTTTCTTAAAATACCGACAAAAAGAAGGGACGGTAAGATTGGCTAAATCAGCCACGGTTTGTAAATCAATCTCCTGTTGGTAGTTTTTTTCAACATACGCATAAATTTGACGGATTCGAGCTTCTTCCCGATGACTGTGTTCGTAACTCAATCCGTTTATTTTGAGCAGGTTGTATTCTTTGGTAGTAGCCAGCGTTTGCAAAATGAGTAGGAGTTGAATCAGTCGGTCAAAATGGCTCAAATGGGGCAATTTGAGCATTTGGGCAGCCACTTGCTGACGGGTTTTGCCGTAGAAATTAAGTCCCTGTTTGGAAAGTTCAAACAGTCGTTTTACGTCATGGAGCTCGGGGCTTTGAAGAAAGGCCTCCCCTAGAAAATCATCCCTTAGCTGAATCACAATTTCCTCGTGTTCGTTGTCAGCGCCATACCCAAAGTTAAGGTGCGGCACGTTGGGACCGATAAACATCAGTTCGCCTTCCTCAAAGTGGGACAGATGTTGGCCGATGTGCCGTTTGCCTGAGCCTTTGTGAATATAGACAATCTCGTATTCAGGGTGTTGATGCCAGAAAAACCGATCTTCGTGCGAGCGCCATCGTAATACTCTAAAGGAGCTTCCTCGGTCGGGGGTAATGTTTTCGTACTCAGTTTTCATGCCTGGTTGTCGTAAAAATCACTGTAAATATTGCCAAAATGTTAAAGTAGAACAAATGATGGAAAAAAGGGGATAATTAATTGGTAAATTATTTGCCGATATTTGCGTTATAATTTAGTGTCGACGACAGGAGACTTTTCTCGCTAAAAACCTATGATGATATCGAAAGCGGCTTTAGCCGCTTTTTTTGTGGGCCTTCTGTAGCATTTGCTATTTTCATCATGGATGGTATCTTTGTAAGTATTCGAAAAGTGTATCTACTTCAAAAGGTAGAAATTGTGCCTTTTCGACCCGTTTTACCTTGTTTTTTTTATTTATGAAAGTATCTACCAGTCAACCTTTTACGATTGTTTATTCCCTTTTTCAGCACGAATATTTGGGCTATTTGTTCGGCTCGTACATGGTGCAAATTAATAGCAGAGGGGAATTGACGTTGCTGAATCAAATTGTTTCAACGAAAAACGTGAAAGAATTTGCCGCAGGCTTAGACAAAGAAGACTTTGAATTGGTAAAAGCTATTGAAGCGATTCAGCAGGACACTATTCTCAAAAAGTTTAACCCTAAAAAATTGTCGGCCTTCGATTTTTTCCTGAAAGTGTATGATGTTCAAAAAGGAGATAAGTTGCTACAGGAGGCAATCACGGGTTATATTGAGAATGTAAAAGCCGAGATTTTACAAAAATTACACGATAAACGTATATACATCATGGGCAATGACAATAATCCTGCGTGGATGCCCACACAACGAATGCCTGACCGTGCTAAGGTGTATTTTCACTTTGTACGAAACGAAGAAAATACCCATTATTTCCCGATTTTAAAGTACAATAATGAGCGACTTCAGATTCGAAATAATAATGCCTTTTTAGTATGCGATGAACCAGCCTGGCTTATCATTGAAAATAAACTATACCATTTTGATAAATACGTTGAAGGAAAGAAGATTCGGCCTTTTTTGACCAAAAACCACATCATCATTCCGAGGAATGTAGAAGAACAGTATTATCAGCGGTTTGTGGCGCCGTTGGTGTCTACCTATGAGGTTTTTGCCCAGGGTTTTGAGATTAAATACGAGACGGCCGAACTTATTCCGGTGTTGAATATCTCAGAAAACAGTTTGTCCTCAAATGCAATTCCTGCACTTTTTAATACTCAAAATTCCATTACCGAAGCACCTGAAAACGACCAGACACAGGTCATTTTTGAGTTGTCTTTTCGCTACGGAAACTTTAATTTTAAATTTGATAGTTTTGCGGCCCATGCCAACGTCAGCTTAGAAAAAAAGGGAGACAGTTATTTGTTTCATAAAGTACGTCGTAACCTGAAAATAGAAAAAGATAAGATTCTTTTTTTGAAAGAACTCGGGTTAAACATAGGTCAGGGACGATGCGTATTGCCTAAAAATGATGCGTTTGAATGGATACAATCAATGCATTTTCAATTACATGAAGCCGGTGTTTTGCTTCATCAAAATACGGAAAACAGTAAACGGTATTTCTTGGGTTATTCGTCCATCGACATTTCGTTTCAGGAAACCCGCGACTGGTTTGATATCTATGCTACAGTCAGATTCGGGACGTTTGAAATCCCGTTTATCAAACTCCGAAACCTGATTTTGGCGAGGAAAAAGGAGTTTGTTTTGCCCAATGGTGAAGTGGCCGTCATCCCCGAAACATGGTTGACCAAATATTCTGAACTGTTCGCTTTTGCTGAGTATGACCCTGACAGTCAGCAATTATTGCTGCGGAAACATCACCTCGCGCTCGTGCAGGAATTTGCGGAGGATAGTTTGGCAACGGTGGTCATGAACCGAAAATTGGAGAAACTGCTTGATTTCAGCGAAATAGAAGAGCAAGCTTTGCCTGCGGGATTTGTAGGTACATTGCGACCTTACCAAAAAGCAGGCTATGATTGGATTAATTTTCTGGGAACGTATCGTTTTGGCGGTTGTTTGGCTGATGACATGGGGTTGGGGAAAACCGTTACCACTTTGGCAATGTTGCAATACCAAAAAGAAAAGGGTTCAGAACGTCCCTCATTACTGGTGATGCCTACGTCACTGTTGTACAACTGGGAATTGGAAGCGAAGAAATTTACCCCTCAACTGCGGGTATTGGTATATACTGGGACCAACCGGGATAAAAATTTCCGCTATTTTGACGATTATGATCTGATACTTACCTCTTACGGCATTGTACGGATTGACGTAGATTTGTTGAAGATGTATCGGTTCAATTACATTATTTTGGATGAGTCGCAGGCGATTAAAAACCCTTCGTCGCACATTACAAAAGCCGTTATGGAATTGGAGGCCGGTCATCGTTTGATTTTGACGGGTACGCCGCTCGAAAATACCACGATGGACTTGTGGACCCAAATGACGTTTGCCAACCCCGGACTGTTGGGAAGTCAATCGTATTTTCGCTCTTATTTTCAGGTTCCGATTGAAAAACAGAATGATGAGCAGCGAATGCGGAAACTGTATGCGCTGATTAAGCCATTTATGTTGCGTCGTCACAAATCGCAGGTAGCGCTGGATTTGCCACCTAAAGTAGAAAGCGTGCATTATTGCGAAATGGCCGAAGAGCAGGAGCAACGCTATGAAGAAACCAAGTCGTACTATCGTAATTTTATTTTGGAACACATTGAGGAAGAGGGGATTTCCAAATCGCAAATTGTAGTGTTGCAGGGCTTGACCAAACTTCGTCAATTGGCTAATCATCCGAGGATGATTGATGAAAGCTACGAAGGGGAGTCGGGAAAACTGGAAGAAATTCAGTCGAAACTGGAAGAATTGATGAGTGAAAACCATAAAGTTTTGATTTTCAGTCAATTTATTCGACACCTTACTATAATTCGGCGCTACTTGGATGAAAAAGGAATTCGTTATGCTTATTTGGATGGCTCCACGACCGACCGACAGGCGCAGGTGGAGCTTTTTCAACAGGACGAAACGATAAAAATATTTCTTATTTCGCTCAAAGCAGGGGGGCTTGGCCTCAATCTTACCGCCGCCGATTATGTTTTTATTCTCGACCCGTGGTGGAATCCTGCCATTGAGGCTCAGGCGGTTGACCGCGCTCACCGCATCGGGCAGCAAAAAACGGTGTTTACCTATAAGTTTATTACCAAAAATTCGGTGGAAGAAAAGATTTTGGATTTACAGCGCAGTAAGCAAAAACTGTTTAATAACCTGATTACGACCGAAGAAAGCTTTGTGAAATCGTTGACCAAAGAAGATATTTTGGAATTGTTGGCTTAAAATAGTTTACAGTAGGCAGTTCACAGTTTACAGTTGGGAGTTTAAATCGATAGTAAAGGCAAGGCCGACCTTGCCGGTGTCCTCACAGGCAACATTTGTTCGGGAAAATCAATGAACAACATCTTATCTTAAAATCAACAAATAGTTTACAGTAGGCAGTTCACAGTTTACAGTTGGGAGTTTAAATCGATAGTAAAGGCAGGGCCGACCTTGCCGGTGTCCTCACAGGCAACATTTGTTCGGGAAAATCAATGAACAACATCTTATCTTAAAATCAACAAACGACCTCGGTAGGTATGCCCCTGCGGATTGGTGCGAATGACGTAGGCGTAACTGCCTGTGGGAAGAGAGGTGCCATTGTAAGTACCGTCGAAAATAGCTTTGCGTTCTTTGGTAGATTCAAAAATGGCGTGGCCCCAGCGGTCGTAAATCAAAACTTCGGTTTCGGGAAATTCTTCCAGCCCTTTAATTTCCCACGTATCGTTGAGTCCGTCGCCGTTGGGCGTAAAAACGTCGGGGATATGTACACCCTGACTGATACCGATGGTAATGTCGTCCTTGTTTGAACAACCGTTGGCATCCGTAACTTTTAGAGAATACGTCGTGGTTTTGTCGGGTGAAGCAAAAGGCGAAGCACTGGTAGACAAATCGAGCCCAAGGGGCGGAGTCCATTGGTAAGTGTAGGCAGCTCCTAAATTTCCGTTTTTGTTAAGTTGCACACTGCTTTTGCTGGATATATCCTGATCGGGTCCTAAATTGACAACCGGCGCCGTGACAACTTCCGCAGTTTGCTTGGTGCTTCCATTTACGCAGGATTTGGCATCATTGATTGTGTACGTAATGTCGTGTTTTCCGGCACCTGCTGTTTTTGGATTAAATTTATTTCCCGATACACCTTTTCCCGTAAAAGTCCCTCCCATCGGGGTTCCTGTCAACAGGACCGAGGCGGTATCATTGCTGCACCGGTCAGGGATTGCCTGCATTGTAATCGAAGATTGAGCAAATGGTTTTACTTCAAATGGGGGTGAGGTACCTACGCAGCCGTTGGGGTTAGTGACCTTCACTGTATACTTACCAATTTGTTTTACATCGTATTGAGCGAATGGCGCATTGGGAAGGGGTACACTGTCAAGCAACCATTGGTATTTAACCTCTTTTTCGGAAGGCAAGGCTGTCAGTTGCAAGGGATTACCTACGCAAAATAATCCACCTGGAACGGACGAAATGGTCGTTACTGTAGGATTTGGAACCACTTTGATTGGAACGGGGGAAGATTCGGAGGTATTGCAGGCTCCTTTTTTCTTTAAAACCACGGAGTAGCTTGCGGCTTCTTTTACAACCAAAATCGAATCTTTACTACCCGTTATTAAGACGCCTTCTTTAAACCATTCGTAGGTAATATTGGGCTGATTGGCACCTGCATTCAGTTGAACGTTTTTTCCTTCACAAAAGGTTGGAGAGGCTGCTACTGTAGGGCGGTTTACCTCGCTTACACGTATGACAGCAGGCGGCGGTGTCAAACAATCTTCGACTTGGATTTGATATTCGCGGTAGGTTTCACTCAATTTTACTCCCGAACGCCTGTGTTCCAGTAAAAAACCAACGGTATATACGCCCGTACGAGTGGGTTTGGCCGAAATAACTACATTAGTTGCCCCCTGCCCGCTGAAAATATTGGGAGGAAGAGGCGGCAGTGAAAAATTGCCCCCTGGCATCATCTGATTTTCAGAAAAACCTGCTTTCCAATCGACTTTCCGATAAGATACCCCTCCAGTATTTCCTGTCAGAGGGGAAGTATTTGTAATCGTCAGATTAAAAGTAGTTCGGTTAAGGTTGGTTTTCAGAGGAACAGATCGGACCTGTAAACTGAAATTGGTTTCGGAATTGGCACAAAAATAATTGAAGGAATTGGGCACCCATTGCGGAGTGGTTTTGCCGGGCTCGGACGTATCAAAATACTCCCACAGGTATTGAGGAGAAAACCAGTGATAAAGAACTATAGTTGAAGAAGCTACATTGTCAGTAGCATTGCGCGGACCAACAGGGTCATTAATGATATAGTAACCGTCAGCATCCGAAAAATCCTGAGGTTTAAGCGTTAGATTGTAGTTGTAGCGTACAAATAAGTACTCCGTTTTACTGCTTTTATCGCAGGAAACAGTAGAATCGCTTCCACTAATGTCATTGCTTTTGTCCGCGATAAATTCTCGAATAAATTGATTGTCTTTTTTTCGGTAAATGCCAAAACGAAGTTTAGACGGAAGAACGTCATACCCGGCCTTGTCGGCAAAGAAAGTACAACCTACGCCGTATGAATAAGGCTGATTATCAATAATGCGACGGTCTATTTGTCCACCATAAATACGCTGGGCTTGTGCTGTAGTAAGGCAGCAAAGAAACAGAAAAAGAAGCCCTACGTTTGTACGCATTTGTTACAATGAGTTTTACTGAAAATCAAAATTAGCCAAAATTCTACCCTCTTTGTTATTTTTGTAGGACGCTCTAATCCGAATGATTCCATGCAACGCCTCTCTATAGATTTCTATCACCAATACGATACGTTGATTCTTGCTCAGAAGTTGCTTGGCTGCACGTTGGTACATGACAGTCCTGAAGGCCGAACCGCAGGAATCATTGTTGAAACCGAGGCTTATCTTACCGACGACCCCGCCTGTCATGCGTACCGTAAGAAAACCAACCGAAACGCTGCTATGTTTGGAAGGGCGGGTTCTGTTTATGTCTATCAGATTTATGGAATGCATTATTGCGTCAATATCGTCAGTGCGGAAGAGGGGCGGGGAGAAGCCGTCCTGATTCGGGCGTTAGAGCCTACAGAGGGGGTTAATTTAATGGAAGCCCGAAGAAAATTGAAAATGGGGGATAAAATAATTCGACAATCTGCATTTGACCCCGCAGCGGCGTACCGTTCGAACTTATGCAATGGCCCCGCCAAATTAGTGCAGGCTATGGGGATTTCGATACCGAAACAGAACGGAAGCTCACTCATTGACGGCTCATTGTACATTCTTCCAAGTATAACCAACGATTTTGAAATAGTGACCACCACTCGTATCGGCATTACTCAGGGTGCAGATTTGCCGTATCGGTTTTATATCAAGGGAAATGCGTTTGTGAGTAGGAAATAAAAGCTGTCTTTTGTTTCCTCAGGCAGCTTTTATTGAAAAATAATTATAATTCATTCCTCACCAACTTCGCCCCGTCGCACATGGCTTTTAGTTTTTGTTTGGTGGCCCATCGGGCGGTTTGGCTCATGCCGCAGTCGGGTGCTATGGCGAGTTTTTCGGCCGGGACGTAGGGTAAAATCTTGCGAATACGTTCGGCTACGTCTTCGGCCGTTTCGATGTAATAGCTTTTTACGTCAATAACCCCTACTGCTACGTCCATTTTTTCGGCAAATCGCTCTAATAAATGCACATCGGTGAAGTTCAAAACCGTCATTTCGGAATGCAGTTCATCTACGGTCATGTCCATAAAATCGGGTAACATGGGCGCAATGGTCTTTTTCCCTACCGAACGACCTTTATAATTACCAAAGCAGAGGTGCATAGATAGTCGCGTTTTTCCCACTCCCGGTGCTACAGTACGGTTAAAAATATCCACAAAACGCTTAGTATCCTCGCGGTAGGCGTAGCAACTCATGGAAGGCTCGTCCACGCATATTTCGGGGACACTTAGTGCTACCAAATCTTCAATTTCTTTGCGTACCAACGGCAAAATCGCTTCCGTCACTTCCCAACGGTCTTTGTAAAAACTGCCCGGATTGAGTCGTCCTGCAAGCGTATAGGGTCCAGGAATGGACATTTTAATCATTTGCCCTTCGGGAGCAAGGCGTTTGAGGCGTTTGTATTCTTCCACTACTCCTAAGCCTTTGGGGGCAGTAAGCGGCTCCACAATGCTGTTTTTGCCACGCTGGTCGTGGGCGGGCGGGCCGTATTTTCGGGTTTCGGAACTATCATTTTGAATCCCTTTGATGAACCCGTAAAATGAAAGATTGAAATCCAGCCGAGTTTGCTCGCCATCCGTAATGACATCGAGACCGGCAGTCACTTGGTCGTGAACGGCGGCAATGACGGCGTCATCAATCATCTCGGCAATGTCGGCGGGACCGAATTTATCTAAGTTCATGCCAGCAAATTCGAGCCAGCCTGGAAACGGCATTGAGCCTACTACGGTGGTTTTTATAGGAAGAGGTTGCATATCAAATGAGTGAATGAGTGAATGAGTGAAACAGCCTTCTGTTTATTACAGCCATTGATACATAACGTGGGCGTCTACTAAGTCCAGTTTTTGGTGTTGGTACGCTTTAGGAAGCGTGCCGATAATGCTAAAGCCGCATTTTTGCCAAAGTCGCACGGCTACTTCATTGGTAGCAATGACGCAATTGAACTGCATGGCTTTGAAGCCTAATCGTTTGGCTTCCGTCAATGAAAAACGACACATCTGTTCGGCAATACCACGTCCGCGAAAATCAGGATGAACCATATACCCTGCGTTGACAACGTGGCTTCCCAAATCAGGTTGATTGGCTTTCAGGAAAAAAGTGCCGACTATTTTCCCCTCCATTTCAGCGACATACGTGTATTTGTCAGCATTGAACCAGAGGGTCAGCATTTTATCTTTTGGCGAATTGGGAGCGTACATATAGGTGTCTCCGGCCCGTATGACAGGTTCAATAATTTTCCAAACGGCCTCTTGGTCGGAAGGAAGTGCAGGACTGATTTGAATAGACATAACTTATTTTAAAACAGCGATTGCTTCGATTTCGATTAGAATAGCAGGGTCATACAACCCTTCAACAAACAAAAGCGTACTGGCTGGCGGGCGATTGGCTGGGATGTATTCGTTCCGAACTTCCCGAATAATGCCCAGAGCCCCTTCCTGCTTTGACTTAACGTAAAAAGTCAACTTTACAAGATTATTGAAATCTGCTCCACTCGCTGCCGAAACTGTTTTTATGTTTTCAAAAACCTGCTTGGTTTGTGCTTTTAAATCCCCCTTTCCTACTATTTCCCCTTTTGCATTCACGGAAACTTGCCCCGAAATGAAAGCCGTTTTTCCCTCATTGATGATAACGACCTGAGAATAGTTGGAAACAGGAGGCAATTCCTTCGGGTTGATTACTGACTTATTTTGGGCAAACACCCCTTTTGCCAGTAGAAAACAGAACAGATACACTGATAACTCTTTCATAATTAAAGGGTGTTTTGAGCGGATACGTAACTTGGTATTCCTACTTTCTCGTACATTTTAGCGATGCGGTGCGCATGTTCGTCGTAGGCGGCCTCAAACAATTCTACGGCGCGATGGGAGCCTACCACAGCCGCGGCACTCAGCACTTTCGGAGGTTGGCCTGCTTCGGTCAGCAGCCGTGCCGTTTCAGCTTTCAGGCAGTTGATAAGGGTGGCACCTCCCACGGTAGAGCCCGGTGCTACGGGAGTATCAAGGTTAGGGACATACACCATGGCATCGCCAACGGGAGCGCCGGTATCGAGTACCAAATCCGCAAAATCGGTCAGTTTTTTGCCATCCGCCCGTTTGGACGAACTGGCCGCTGAATGTTGACTCGTCACCAATGCTACGACTTTGATGCCTCGTTGTTGGAAAATTTCAGCCATTTCTACGGGCACGATATTGGTACCCGAAGAGGAAATGACCAAAGCGGTATCTTGGTCGGATAAGTCGAAATTTCGCAGGATTCGCTCGGCAAAACCTGCTACATTTTCCAGAAACATGGCCTGCCGTTGTCCATTGGCGCCCACGACCAAGTTATGGAAGGTAAGCGACAGTTCAACGATGGGGTTGAATCCGGCAAATGACCCGTAGCGAGGCCACATTTCTTCCACCATGATGCGGCTGTGACCGCTGCCAAATACGTGCACCATGCGTCCCGCCAAAATGGTGTCCGTAAACCATTGGGCTGCTGTTTGGATTTGGGGTTGCTGATTTTCAATGGTTTGTAAAATGTTTTTACATTTTTCTAAGTACTCTAAAATAATACTCATGTGTAGGGTTTTTTATAGAACGCGGATTGAATGGATTGTACAGATTAAAACGGATTAATTTTTGAAATTTGGTTTGAAGCAATTTTCGAAAATCTTTCGTTTAAACTCAGGCTTTTTGCCGAAATTAAGGAGCAAACCTACTTCTTTATCCGTTGCTCTAAGGTAGTTCGTTAATTGGGCTTCATGTTCTAATGCCAGCACTTCAGATGCTTTTAATTCGAGAATTACTGCGTTTTCGACGATTAAATCAGCGTAGTAATCCCCCATTTCGAATCCTTTATAATAAACTTTGATAGGTATTTGACTTTCACACATCAATCCTCTGCTTCGTAATTCAAATAACAATGCTCGCTCATAAACTTTTTCTAAAAACCCATATCCCAATTCATTATAAACCAAGTAATAAGCTTTAATAATAACATCAGTTATCTCTGAATGTAACATAATTGTTTATCCGTTAAATCTGTTTAATCCGCGTTCTATTTTATTTTCGACAGCGCAAAACCCGCAGCGCCAATAGCTCCCGCCATATCGCCGAAATTTGCCTGGACGATAGGGGTTTGTTTACCGCCCGGACGCCATTCATAAAACTCCATAAATTGGTTTAACGGACCAAAAAGTGCGTCGTCGGCAAAGGTGATACCTCCGGCAAGAACGATTAATTCGGGAGAGAATACATTAACAACTGAACTCAGAGCTACGGCGAGTTTCTGAACGGAAGTAAGCCAAACAAGCGTGGCCCACGAATCGCCTTTTCGGTAAGCTTCGACCAGTTGCCAAGTCGATTCGAACTTATTTTTTGAGCGTTTGGCCACTGAATAATTGCCGATGGCATATTCCAAACTTCCCGGCATACCTACAATACTGGTTTCGTCGTCGGTGGCGTTGAGCGATAAATGTCCCAAATGTCCTGCCATTTGACTAAGTCCCTGATAGAGTTGGCCATTGATGAGCAAACCGCCCCCTACGCCCGTACCGAGGGTGAGCAAAACGACATTTTTGTAGCCTTTGGCCGCCCCGAAACGAGCTTCGGCCATGAGTGCCGAATGCGCATCATTGAGGATATAGGTCCGTTGTCCGAAATACGAACTCCAATCAAAATTTTCGAGGCCATTCAAGCGGTTGGGCAGAAAAGAAATGTAGTTATTGTCGGGGTCAGGCAATCCCGGGGAAGACATACCGATGGTATCGATGGGTTCTTGCCAATAGTTTCGCAAATAGGTGACCATTTCCAGTACATTTTCGCGCCATTTCCCCTCGTCATCGTCGTGGGTAGCTACGTAATGCTGCTTTACTATTTCTCCCGTTTCATTGACAATAATGCCTTTTACGTTGGTTCCGCCAAGGTCGATGCCGATTGCTGTTTTCATATTTTTTTAAGTGTCAAGTTCAGAGTGCAGAATGTCGAATGAAGAATTTAAAACTCGGCATTCTGTACTCTGAACTTGACATTCCAATTAGGGTTTTATCCGATTTTTCTTGGCGGTTAGGACTGAGGCTGAGAAAATGGCTAATAGTTCATTGGCTTCTTTCATCAGTTCTTCCAAACGTTTTTCTTCCATAATTTCTGCTTCAGTCAAAAGTTCCATCCAAAACAACGACTCATCAGCCTCTTCTTCACTGATATGGATTTTATTAATAAAATCAGCTTGAGATTTAGCTCGACAGGCAGCGCGATAATTGGCTCCAACGGATGTTCCCGAACGAAGCAACTGCTTTGCTATGACTGCACTTACTTTATCATTAGGTAATGCCTGTACCAATTTAATCACTCGAAGAGAAAATAACTTTGTCCGCTGTTTCAAATCTTGTTTCGGCTTCATTCTCAGATTGTAATTTTTTGATAATCAATATTTTGTATTATTTTTCTCAACCTCGACACTCTGCATTCTTCCCTCGACACTCTATCTCGACACTCAATACTGCCCCTCCGTCACTCCCCAACCTCCATCCACGGCCAGTACTTGGCCCGTTGTAAATTTTGAGTAATCAGACATAAAATAGACAGCAGCTCCGTCTAAATCAGTAGGTTGGCCGTTACGGCCGCCGTCTAAGGGTTGCTTGGATTTGACAAAATTCATAATGACATCGTCTTGAGAGGCACGTTGACTCATGGGCGTCTCGACGAGTGCGGGGGCTAAGATGTTTACTCGGATGTTGTCTTTGGCATAATAAGCGGCAATGGATTTGGTAAAACCGATGATGGCTGATTTGGTAGTGGCGTAAGCGTGGGTGGTAAAATACTTGGGCGAGGGCGAATATCCCAAAACGGAGCCTACATTTAGAATGGTGCCACCCGATTTTTGCTTTAAAAATTGTTGAATGGCCGCTTGGTTGGAAAGCATGAGCGAGGTAAGATTGAGTTCAAAGGTTTTGTTCCAACCTTCGAGGGTAAGTTCGTGCAACGGTCCGTCCCCATACTTGCGTCCGCTTCCTCCGGCTACGTGGTATAAACCATCGAAGCTCCCAAATTCAGTAATTGCTCGATGAATTGCTTTCTCGGCAGTGGCGGGTTGAGAAGCATCGCCTTGAATAGCTACGGCAACGTGGCTACCCAATTGTTTTTGGGCTTCGTCGCAACTGTCTGGATTACGACCCACCACCGCCACGCGTGCTCCTTGACTCACAAAAGCCTTCGCGGCTGAAAGCCCAAGCCCCGTTGTGCCGCCCATGATAACAATTGTTTTATCTTCGAGCCATTTTTCGGAAAGCATACTTAATTTTGTTTTTAGAATTTGGCTGTTTTGGCGGCAAAAACGCCCATTTTTGAGAAATAAATACCAACTTATTATAAAAAGTTGAACAGGCTTTTATCTTACCTAAATCGTTCAAAAAATAGTTTATATTCGTGACTCAGGCAACGTATTTTTTAGAAGAAGTAGAGGCATTTTTGTTGCAGTGGCGGTCAGAGATTCCTTTGACGGTTGAGCCCTTGAGTATACCCTTTCCCTTTTTTTACTTCGATGACCGAAAACTCATCGTTCACTGTATTTCGCTTGATGCATTGAGCGTGGATATGCCCGTTTCGTTTTTTGCAGAATTGTCAGAAAAAATGGAAGCACGAGGCATTAAAATCATTCACTTATGGGAGGATGTGTGGTATACCCACAAGGAAGGAGTGCAATCGCGTTTGCGGGCTGCGTTTGGCGAAACGCAGCGCATTCCCGCTCGTCTGACGAAAGTAAAACGTATTGATAAGCCAACGTTAGATGCTTTTATCCAAAAGAATCACTTGCAGGTTACTACTATGGCGAAATATAAGTACGGTCTTTTTTTGCCAAAACAATACGAAAGAATTATCAGGACAAGTCTTCCATTCAGCATCCACTGTGGCACTCATTCACAATCCACTCATTTACTCATTCATGAATTCACTCATTCAGAGGAAGTTCTCGTGGCAGTGGCTTCTTTTAGCGGAGGGAAAAAGATACTGCGCGAGGGACAAACGTACCGCTCGTTTGAATTGATTCGTTTTGCCAATCTGTTGGATTGTACTGTCGTAGGAGGCTTGGATAAATTATTGAAAGCATTTACCAAAGAAGTGTTTCCCGATGATATTATGACGTATGCCGATCGTGATTGGTCCGATGGGCGCAGTTATGAACGGTTGGGTTTTGAGCGGGTTGGAAGCACACCTCCACAAGTGTTTTTTGTAAATCCAACAATGATGGAGCGCCATTATGCTGAACGCTTAAACGAGGCTGAAATACCTGTGGATTGGATAAAGGTTTTGAACGCGGGGAATTGGAAGTTTTTGAAGAAATTTAAGTAGAGTTAGTTTATAGGAAACACAGCACAATCAGGCATATTCTAAAGTTACTGAATAAAGTGTTTCATTTGGAGAAGATGGTACATGGAATTTCTAAAATAACGCTATTTATGGCTGTTTTGAGGGTATTGTGTTATAAATGGTCAAAATCGTACTATTTGATTTGTCCAAAAAAATATTTACTTTGCAATAAAGTATTTTCAATTTTTTTCACACTTAAATTTAAACAACCATCACCAATGAAAAGAAAGCTACTCTATTACAAGGTGCTTATTCTTTCGCTGATTTCAACGCTGAGTTTTGCACAAAACGTTGATGTGAAAGGACGAGTCGCAGACGGTAAAGGTGACGCCATTTATGGGGTCAATATTGTGGTAAAAGGTTCCAATCAAGGAACGGTTACCAATGATAAAGGGGATTATAGTATTAGTGTAAAGAAAGGTGCAACGCTGACGTTCAGTTACATTGGCTTTGCTGCTAAAGAAGTAGTAGTAGGTAACAGTTCGGTTATTAATGTATCGCTGACCCCACAGGACAATGTGTTGAACGAAGTCGTAGTAACGGCGCTTGGTATCAAAAAGGAGAAAAAAGCGCTGGGGTATTCAGTTTCTGAAATTAAGGGAGAAGACCTTACCCAAGCTCGTACCAACAACATGGCTAACTCGCTTCAGGGTAAAGTGGCGGGTCTGAATATCTCAGCACCTGCTTCGGGCCCTGCGGGTTCAACCCGGATTATTATTCGTGGAAACGGTTCTATTTCAGGCAATAACCAACCATTGATTGTAGTGGATGGTATTCCGGTTAATAACGATAACCTCGGTAACGCAGGTATGTGGGGCGGTGGTGACCGCGGCGACGGTATTTCGAGCCTTAATCCTGATGAAATCGAAAATATCAGCGTGCTGAAAGGGGCTACTGCAGCCGCTCTTTACGGTTCGCGTGCTTCCAACGGAGCTATTTTGGTCACTACCAAAGGCGGCAAGGCCGGTAAAGGTATCGGTGTGGAAGTAAACAGCAACTTCGTAGCGGAAGATTTGCTGATCAGAAAGTTTGAAAACTACCAGTATGTATACGGTGCTGGTAATAACGGTGTGAAGCCAACTACTGTACAGGAAGCGTTGACTTCCAATAGCTGGGGAGGCAAATTGGATGGCACAAGTGTGATTCAATTTGACGGCAAATCGCGTCCCTATTCGGCCGTGAAAGACAACATGACTAATTTTTACCAGACGGGAAGCACCTTTACAAATTCCGTGGCTCTTACTGGGGCCACCGAAAGTGTTACGTACCGTTTCTCGATGAATGACCTTAACAACAAGAGTGTTATTCCAGGGGCAGGTCTTAAAAGAAATAATTTTGCCTTGAACGTAAACGGAAATTTGGGTAAAAAACTTTCGTTTGTTTCCAATGTGAAGTATGTTATTGAGAAAGCTACCAACCGTCCCCGTTTGTCGGATTCTCCTGGTAGTGCTACCTATGCCATCAATGCTATGCCAACTTCTCTGGGGGTGGCGGCATTAAAAGAAAGTCAGGTGACGGATCAAAACTACGAACTCACGTGGTCGGACAATATCTACATTCAAAATCCTTACTATGCCGCTGCTGAGTGGAAAAATTCGGATAAAAAGAACCGGCTTATCGGTGCTTTTGAACCTCGCTTTAACCTGACAGATTGGCTGTACGTGAAAGGTCGCTTAGGATTTGATAATTTCAACTACCGTTATCAGGACATAACGCCTTACGGTACCCCTTTCTCAACGCGCGGAAATTACAACGTGACTAATCGTAATTTTACCGAAACCAATGCCGATTTGATGTTGGGTTTTGACAAAAAAATTGCCGAAAAAATTGGCATAAACGTATTGTTAGGTGGAAACCAAATGAGACAAACGTACCTAAATTCAAATTATGGTAGCGGAGCATTGAACATTCCGTTCTTCTACGATATTTCAAACGGAGATCCTTCGGGGCGCGGCATTGGCGAGCAGTTGGTTCGGAAGCGTATCAATTCGGTGTATGGTTCGGCGGAGTTTTCCTACAACGGCTATTTGTACGTAACGGCTACCGCTCGTAATGATTGGTTTTCAACTTTAGCGCCAGGTAACAACAGTATTTTGTATCCTTCGGTAGGGGCAAGTTTTGTATTGTCGGAAGCAGTAAAATTGCCTTCAGCCATCAATTATCTGAAATTGCGTTCGTCATGGGCTCAGGCAGGTGGAGATACAGATCCGTATAATTTATCGTTGTATTATGGCCTTTCGGGCGCTCACTTAGGGGCACCTTTGGCCCAAATCAATGGTGGGCAGGTCCCTAATGCTGCCCTTCAGCCACTTACGTCAACTACCTTTGAAGCAGGTTTTGACACACGTTTATTTAATAACAGAGTCGGAATTGACTTTGCGTATTATACCCGTAAAACCACCAATGACATTGTAGGAGCTACGATTTCGGCCACCTCAGGCTACGGCAATGCTTTGTTTAACGTAGGGGAGATCGAAAACAAAGGGATAGAGTTGTTGATTAACTACAAAGTCTTGAACGCTAAAGATTTTACGTGGGATGCTTCGTTCAATATGGGTTACAACAAAAGCCAGGTAGTGAGCCTATACAAAGACTTGAAAACGATTCGGGTAGATGAAAACCGGACCAGAACGGCTTATATCAACCACGTAGTGGGGCTGCCTTATAGCCAAGTGCAAGGCTTTGATTTTAAAAGAGATGCTGCCGGCAACGTAGTACACGATGCCCAAGGATTCCCAATTCAGGGAGCGTTAACCAACTTTGGCACGGGAGTTGCCCCGTTGACTTTTGGCCTAAACAACTCGTTTCGTTACAAAGGCGTGGGGGTGAGTTTCCTGATTGACGGTAAATTTGGCGGTCATATATTCTCGGGAACAAATTCTTACGCCTTTCGTAGAGGTTTAACAGAAGAGACTTTGGAAGGCCGTGAAGGTGGGCTCATCGGAAAAGGAGTCAATGAAAAAGGAGAAGCCAATACGGTAAAAGTTTCGGCCCAGGATTATGCGTCACGCGTGGCGAATAACATCGCCACTCCTTTTGTATATAGCTCCGACTTCCTGAAACTTCGTCAGATTATTATTGATTACAGCATTCCTTCAAAAGTATTGGGACGTTCACCGTTCAAGAGTGCTTCGGTTTCTATTGTAGGCCGTAACCTGTTGATTTTGATGAAGAACACCCCTAACATTGATCCCGAATCGACCTATAATAACTCAAATGCGCAAGGACTTGAGTTGGCAGGTGTACCTGTGACAAGAACCGTTGGGGTGAACGTTAATTTGAAGTTTTAACATTAAAAAGAAATTCAGATCATGATACGTAAAATAGCAGTAATTCTTTGCCTCATTGGCACATTGGGGTCGTGTACGAAAGATTTTGAAACCATAAACGTCAACCCTAACGCACCGTCAGCCGTACCCCTTGACTATCTTTTGGCCCAATCAACGCTGTTTATAACGGGCGAAGGCGGTGACCCAGGCTATCGCTCATGGCGTACCAACATCATTTATGCCGCGATGATGATGCAGCACATGTCATCCGTTGAAGTAGGTTTTTATCGCGGAACTGTTTATACTTTCCAAGGAGATTTGAGCGCGGCTTGGTTTGAAAGAGCCTATCCCAACTCCATCAAAAACTTGGTCAACCTGATTGAACTTGCTAAAAAAGACCCTAAACAAGTAAACATTCTTTCTATGGCGCGTATTTTACGCGTGATTGAAATCGGTGTTCTGACCGATGTATATGGTGATGTTCCGTATTCAGAAGCAGGTTATGGAGCACTTACAGGGGTATTTTCGCCGAAATATGACGCCCAAAAAGACATCTATGCCGATATGCTGAAAGAATTGGAAGAGGCCGGAACTGCGCTGAATGCTACTGCTTACGTTCCTAAAACGGCTGATTTAGTATTTGGTGGTGATATAGCCAAATGGAAACGCGCTGCCAATTCACTCATGCTTCGTTTTGCGATGCGTTTGCAAAAAGTAGATGCAACATCCGCACAGGCTTGGGCTAAAAAAGCGGTTGATCGTGGCTTAATGACGAGCACTGATGACAGCTTTGGCGTTAAATTTGCGAGTACCGGCGCAGGAAACAACTCCAATCCAAACTCATGGAACATGTTTCCCGGTGGACGCGGGATTGTAACAGCTGATAACATTCAGTGGAGCAAAACCTACATCGAAGCCATGAAAACCCGCAAAGACCCTCGTTTGTCAGTGGTTTCGGCACTTAAATCTGGAGATATAGACCCGACTAAACAAGTGGGTCTTCCTATCGGCACAGATGCTACTATGTTAGCAGCACTTCCTGCGCCTCTCAATGCCCGGGCCAATTACTCACGCCCTGCGCCTAATATGTATGCCTTGGACAATACGCAATTTGTAATGACGTATGCCGAATCTGAATTGTTGAAGGCAGAAGCCATCGAAAGGACTTGGGCGACCGGAACGGCCAAAACGGCCTACGACAACGCTGTAGTAGCTGGTATCAAACAATCCAACTCCTATGGCGGCAAGCTTACCGATGCGCAGGCAATGGCCTATTTGGCGGCTAACCCGTATCCTGCTACCGGTACACTTGAAGCCAAAATGGAAGCCATTCATACAGAGTTCTGGATGACAACGGGTTCATTGCTCCAGCACATTGAAGCTTGGTCTAACTGGCGCAGAACAGGGTATCCAAAATTGACACCCGTAAATTATCCTGGCAATGAAACCAACGGCCAAATTCCACGCCGCTTGCGTTATTCACAAGGAGAATACGGCGTAAACCCTGGCATTGACGTAGCCGTTGGCCGTCAAGGAGCTGATTTGTTTACGACCCGTATGTGGTGGGATAAGTAAAAACAGTGATAAGCAGTAAGTAGTGGGTAATGAGAAAAAGCTCACTGCTTACCGCTGAAAAAGGGCATCTCTCTCTCTTTGGGAGGTGTCCTTTTTTGTATTTAGAGGCTTTACGCAGTTAATAACCTACCCCTGATGTTTAAAAAACAACTGCTGTTTGGATTGTTAAATCTCCTGATTGTGATAAGCGGCTATGCTCAGAATTCGTGGTCTAAAAAATTAGAAAACATTGGCACTTTTTCATCCCCAAGAGTTTCGGATTTGAATAAAGATGGGGTAAAAGATATTATTTTAGGCGCAGGAAGGTTGGAGTTTGAACATTCTGATTCGGCTATTATCGTCCTTGACGGAAAAACAGGGGAGTTGCTCTGGAAAAATTCTGCCATTGACCAAATGTTTGGTTCTGCGGCGTTGCAGGACATTACCAAAGATGGCATTGACGATGTATTTATCAACGGACGTTCCTCGGAATTGTATGCCATCAACGGCGCCAATGGGAAAGTGATTTGGCACTTTGATACCTTGGCTTATTCAGAAAGAGGAAAAAAACGGTGGTTTAATTTTTACAATCCCCAATGGATTCATGACGTTGATCAGGATGGTTTCAAGGATATTCTGATTTCAAACGGCGGAGATATAAAAGTGCCTGCTTTTAACCCAAATCGAGCGGCTGGGCGATTAGTTATTTTGAGTGCCCGTACCGGGAAAATTCTGGCTGATGCGACTATGCCTGACAACAAAGAAATCTACATGTCGGTAGCCATACGGCCTGATGCAGTTCATCCCAAACTGTCTAAATTTATTTTCGGCACGGGAGGAGAAACCGTAGGAGGGCATTTGTACGTTGGAACGGTTGAAATGGTATTGAAAGGAGACTTATCAAAGGCAAAGTTACTTTCTACGTGTGAACAAAAGGGTTTTATTGCGCCTCCTGCGTGGGTGGATATTACGAATGACGGCATTGCCGACGCGGTTGTCAATTCGGTAGACGGTCGAATCATGGCTTTTGATGGGGCGTCTTTTTTGCCCCTTTGGGAACGAAAACTGCCGAACACCGAAGCGTATAGTTCCATGGGAATCGGATACTTTAACAAAGATAAGACGCCTGATTTTTTTGTTTCCTTTGCGCAGGGGACCTGGCCGGACCTTTCCTGGACCAAACAGGCTATGATTGACGGTGCTACGGGAAAAATAGAATTTTCAGATTCTTTGGGATATTACCAAACCAGCAGTCCGATTGCCGTAGATTTTAATGAAGATGGCGTAGATGAAGTGTTGTTGAATGTCGATTATCAGGTTTTGGATTCCATTGGTCTCAAATCGTTTTATAATACGTTGCTTGTCATTAGCTTTGAGACCAAAGAAGTGGTAACCCTTGTCGAAGGGATTCCGGGTCATAACGTGGCTTCTACGCCTTGGGCGGGAGATTTGGACAACGACGGATTTCTGGATATTGTCTATAGCGTTGGAACGAATCAGTTCAAAACGTATACTTTTGACGGGCTTAGGGTCAATTATATCGGTACCAAAATCCCCATGACTCCCAAACACCAATGGGGAGCGTATATGGGAAGTGAGTATGATGGTGTGTTTAAAAAGAAATGATGATACAAGTTTATTATGTTGAAAAATAACTGCCTGCCTTATCTCTGCTTTCTTTTCATTTTAGGAGCCTGCTCTCATGAAGACTCCGTCTTTAAAAAATTAAATTCGAGTGATACCAACATTACGTTCGTCAACAAAATTGAAGAAACGGAGAAAGACAATGTGCTCAATTACGAATATTTCTATAACGGCGGCGGGGTAGCTGCCGCTGATTTTAATAACGATGGTTTGACGGATTTGTATTTTACTGCCAATCAGGGAGAAGATAAATTATACCTTAACAAAGGAGATCTCAAATTTGAAGATATTACCAAAATGGCGGGGATTACGTGGAACGGCGAATGGAAAACAGGCGTAACCGTAGTGGATATCAACAACGACGGTTGGCAAGATATTTACGTCTCTGTTTCGGGAAATATCGATCATCCGGAACTGCGCCGAAATAAATTGTACATCAATAGCCCCCCGACCCCCAATGGGGGGGTAAAGTTTATTGAAAAAGCGGCTGAATATGGCCTTGATTTAAACACGTACACAACTCAAACCGCTTTTTTTGATTACGATAACGACGGCGATTTGGACGCCTATGTGCTCAATCACAACGTCAAAGACTTTAAACGGTTTGATGTGGGTGCAGTTCATTTCATGCGCGATTCACTGGCTGGGCATCGATTGATGCGCAATGATAACGGGAAGTTTGCGGATGTGAGTGTTCAGGCAGGCATCAAAGGAAATCCCATTGGCTTTGGTTTGGGGATTTCAACGGCAGACGTCAATGGCGACGGTTGGATGGATATTTACGTTTCCAACGACTACATTGAAAACGATTACCTCTACATCAATAACGGCGACGGTACTTTTACTGACCAAATAGCCGAAGCGACCAATCACGTCAGTTATTTTTCCATGGGCAATGACATTGGCGATGTCAACAACGATTTATTGCCCGACATCATCACGATGGATATGTTGCCGGAAGATAATAAACGCCAGAAATTGCTCTTCGGGCCTGATAAATATGAAGCTTATTTGTCGATGCTGCGCAATGGGTTGCATAATCAGACGATGCGGAATATGTTGCAGTTGAACCTCACCCCCTTGCCCCCTCTCCTTTCAGGAGAAGGGGAATTAAACCCTCTCCTGAAAGGAGAGGGCAGGGTGAGGTTTTCCGAAATCGGTCAGCTTGCGGGCATTTCCAATACCGATTGGTCGTGGTCGGCGTTGTTGGCCGATTACGACAATGATGGCTTTCAGGATTTGTTTATCACCAATGGCTATTTGCGTGATTATACCAACAATGATTTTGTCAAATATTACGCCGAAATCGGGGAGAACAACAACCAAAGTGTGTTGGAAGTCATCAAAAAAATGCCTTCGACGAAAACGCCCAATTACATTTTTAGAAATAATCAAAACCTGACGTTCTCCAACAAACAAACCGAATGGGGATTTGATACACCCGTGATTTCAAACGGAGCTGTTTATGCAGATTTGGATAACGACGGAGATTTGGAAATCGTCACCAACAACATCAACGAACCTGCTTACATCCATAAAAATTTGAGTAGTGAAGCAGGGAAAACCAATTACCTCAACATCCAACTTCCTTCTTCAAAATCCATAACGGGAACAAAAATCTACGCTTACAGCGGAGAATTGCAGCAATACCGTGCCTTTACGCCCACGCACGGGTACGAAAGCAGCATGATGATACCTGTCCATTTTGGCTTGGGAATCCACAAAATAGTGGATAGTTTGGTGGTGATTTGGCCCGATGGCAAAGCGCAAAAGTTGACGAACGTAGCCTCAAATCAACTTCTGAAACTCACGTATGCACCTAATACCACATGGAGTCGACCCACGACAAAGCCTCTATTTGAAGAAACAAACAGCCTTGTTTTTGAACATAAGCAAATGCCGGTCAATGATTTCAGTCGTCAGTTGTTGTTGCCGCACATGTATTCGTACCAAGGCCCTCGGATGACCAAAGGAGATGTGAATAAAGACGGGTTGGAAGATGTCTATATTGGCGGGGGAAAAGGACAGCCCGGTGAGTTATTTTTGCAACAAAAAGGCAGGAATGGTTCGTCGTTACAATTTGTAAAAAAAGAACAACCTGCTTTTAAACAGGACGAATTATGCACTGATACAGACGCCGTATTTTTTGATGTGGACAAAGACGGGGATTTGGATTTGTACGTCACGAGTGGTGGTTATGAGTATCTTCCCAGTGATTTGATGCTGCAAAATCGCCTGTATCTCAACGACGGGAAAGGCAATTTTGCCAAAGATTTTGAACGGCTTGTGCCCGAAAATTTTGCGGACAGTAATGTCGAACTCATTGATTTTGACCGTGATGGAGACCAAGACTTGTTTGTGTGTGGCTCTGCCGTTCCGCAGGAATACCCGCGGTTTAATCCAAGCCGTTTGTATCGCAACGACAGTGGAAAGTTTACGAAAGTAGTTAATCCCGAGTTTGAAAATGTAGGGGTTTTGACCGATGCCTGTGTAATTGACTTTGATAAAGACGGTTACGACGATATCGTAGCCGTGGGAGAATGGACGTCTATCATTCGATTGAAAAATGAGAAAGGTGTTTTCAGAAAAGTGAGCGATGCATTGGACAAAACCACGGGTTTTTGGCAAAGCATTACTGCCGCTGATTTTGACAACGATGGTGATAAAGATTTGATAGCTGGAAACTATGGATTGAATACACAATGGAAAGCGTCTCCTGAGTTGCCAATGAGTTTGAATGCCGATGATTTTGACGGAAATGGCCGTTTAGACCCCATTCTTTCTTATTTTATTCAGGGAAAAAGTTACCCGGCGTATAGTAAAGACGAGCTTTCGGACCAATTGGTGCCGTTGAAAAAAGCCTACACGAGCCACGAAAGTTATGCTTCAGCTACTACGGAGGATGTGTTAGCGATTTTTAAAGATAAAAAACCTCAAAAACAGGAAATCAATACGCTTTCGACGACCTATTTTGTCAACAATAACGGCACTTTTGAACCGAAAGCCTTACCGATTGAAGCTCAATTTTCCCCGATTTATGCCATTCTCTCCGAGGACTTGAACGGGGATGGTTTTAAAGATTTGATACTGGCAGGCAACCAAACGCGCGGTCGAGTCAGGATGGGGAATATAGATGCCAACTACGGTCAAGTTTTCCTGAATGACAAAAAAGGAGGGTTTAGGTATCTGCCGCAGAGTCAATCGGGATTGTACGTAAAAGGAGAAGTGAGAGGAATGGTGATGATTGGTAATCAGTTGATTGTGGGTAAAAACAACGCTAAAGCGATGGTGTATTCGAAGAAATAGGGGCTTCTTTGGGCTTGACGGGATTCACTCCTTTGAGTTTCCATTTCTGATAATCCATGGGAGTCATTTTCTGGATTTTCTTAAACTGTTGATTGAAATACGATTGATTATTAAAACCTGATTCAAAAAAGGCATCAGTCACGCTTTGGCCGTTGCGCAGTACTTTACAGGCGTGAGAAACACGCACTTCGTTCAGGAATCGGGTAAAGTGTTTTAAAGTTCGGCTCTTGAAATAGCGGCAAAACGACGACTCCGTCATGTTCGCTACTTTGGCCACGTCGGCAATGGTAATGGTGTCGGCAAAGTGTTTGTAAACGTATTCATTGACCCGCACCATTCGGTCTTCGTCTTGGGTGTGGTCGTAGAAATAATCTTTGGGAGTTAGGTAGTCAAATTCAGCAGTTTCGGCCAGTTCTGTCAACACATCCAACAGCGAGATCAATTTACGGGTATCATTCAGGTAGTGCATTTTATGCAGCGATTCACTCACCTTTTTCTATACTGGTTTTGTGAAATTTCAACCCTCTTTTGGCTTTTGACAGCAGCGTTTGGATAGGTTTCAGTTCGGGTTTTAGAATGAAATCATTTCCCAGAAAAGTATCCGTAAACTGAACAATGAGCCCAAAAGGAGCTATTTCGGGATGCTGGCGGATAAATTCTTTACTTTCCTGCAAAACATGGGGAAAATTAGCCCCTAACAGGACCAAATCTCCTTCTTCGAACTCCTGAAAACCTTCTCCAATAACCGCACTTGTTTTGCCTTCGATAAAATAAATTAACTCTATTTCAGGATGATAGTGCCAACGGGTAGTCAGACCAAAAGGCTCCAATTTAAACACAAAAGAACGGTTGGCTTGGGGTTGAATAAGTCGATAAGAGGGTTCCATATAAAATAAGCTAGGTGTTAAATCACTACTTTTCTGAATGTCCTAGGCGATACTTTCTTACGGGTTGTAAAACACCTGTTGAAGTTAGTGAAACTATTAAATCCTACATCCTCGGCAATTTCAGCAATCGGATTGGTTGTTTCAAGTAGCAATTGACAAGCATGATTTATTCGCAAATCGTTTACGTACTCTGTTAGGGTTCGACCTGTGTTTTTCTTAAAATACCTACAAAAAGAAGCTTCATTCATGCAGGCGATATCAGCTATTTTATGGAGTGTAAGTTGATCCCTAAAATGGGCATGAATATGACCAAACACATTTTGCATCCGTTTTTCGTTCTCATGGCTTAAAAAGGGAGAATAGTTGTGGCTGGCTAATTTTTCGATATCAGTTTCTAAGGACAATTGGTCCAAAAGCTCCAATAGTCTCAATAATTTATCAATACCAGAATAATTGTCTACGGCCAACAATTTTATTTTTAAGGTATCTATATTTTTAAAGAAAATACCCTGAGATGCCTCCTTCATCAAAGATGATACCTTTCTGAATTCTGGTAAACTCAACCATATTAAAGGGATGATTTCTGGCAAAAATTGTACGACAAAAACCTCCATATTGTCCAGATTGTTATTGGTGTAATGATGGCTTATCCAAGTATGTGGCAAATTACTACCCACCAATACTAAATCGACTTCTGAAAAAGCACGAACGCTATCGCCCACCATCCGCGTGCCAGCACCTTTGTGTATGTAACAAAGTTCTATTTCTGGATGATAGTGCCAATGAAAACCAAATGAATTGGCTTTAACCCAATAGCTAGCAAAAGATTCATCAGCACGTATTTTTAACGGTTGTAAACTTGGTTTGGTCATCAAAAAACTATTTTAAGGTCTAAATTGCAGTTAATTCGCTTAAAAATCAGGCGGTGTATCAAATGTAATGCTGCCTCTCCAAGTTGAATTGCCAAAAGCACCAACCAATCGCCAAGTTGTGCCACTTGTCCAATTTGGAAAAGGATAGCGACTTTCTGACCAGCCGGCTGCCCCTA
>Ga0247843_1001525_pt1 | contig 46508 bp, 41 predicted proteins | sample LaCruzMarch2017__FD_192420 | JGI IMG/M metagenome (GOLD analysis project Ga0247843, IMG submission 192420) | Freshwater microbial communities from meromictic Lake La Cruz, Castile-La Mancha, Spain - LaCruzMarch2017_8m | ecosystem: Environmental > Aquatic > Freshwater > Lake | place: Spain...
AGACCGGTTAAAAAAACAAGGGCAATGAAATACGCATTTATCCTACTGATACTCAGCTTATCCACTGAATCAAACATGAAAAAAATCTATACTTTCTCAAATCAAACGAACATCAAGGAATGGCGTATTGTCAACGATGGTGTGATGGGTGGTATATCCAAAAGTTCCTTGCTACTTACCGATGCCGGCCATGGACAATTTTCAGGTCACGTTTCATTGGCGAACAACGGAGGATTCGCCTCGATGCAATTGAACACAACGATAAAAATCGAGGTGTTCAACATTGTACGCCCACAAAATCTCTCTGGAAAAATCGGCCTGCAACCAAACGGGCAGGTGAAAAAATGGGTCGAGGGGAGCTCCGATTTATAAATCGTCGTGCTATAAGTATGTTTCGTTCTGGTTTCCATTTTAAAATTACGGAAAGAATGACAAGGCTTGGTATTTGAACTCAACTCCAAACCATTGGTAGGGCCCTCACCAACGCTTACCCCACCAATTCCCCCACCAACTTATCCAGCGTCCCCTCTGGATCCTCACATAGCCCCGGATGTACTTTAGAAGTTTGTAGCATCGTGCTGCGGGTAGCGGTGAGCCAGCGAAAACGGGAAGCGTTGTCTAATTGCGCAATGGGCGAGTCCGGATTTTTCCCGCAGCAGATTTCTTCAAATGCTTGTAGATGCATACTGATTTCTTTCAGGCTCAGGTTAGGATCGAGTGAATGTAGTTTTGTCTCTGGCAGATGCGCGCGCATGCCCAGAAATTTTTTTGCCGGACAGTACAGTATCACCCCGGCATTGACGAATTCTTCGCGCTCGGGCCGGGGCACAATGCGGATCACGGCGTATTCAAACAATCGAAGATCTTGCATACAGGGCCTGTTTTACAAATGTTTCGCTGGATTCGAGTCGTATTTGCAGGAATTTCGAGTAGGTATTTCTGACCGTTTCAGGACTTTCGGGGAAGGTAGCGGTTATCCATTCCTCCGGGATCAAAGCAACGATGCTATCTATCACCTGTTTATTCAGCAGTAGCTTCATAGATTGATTCACCGCCTCCAATGCCGAAGCCTGGCGCAACAGCACATGGTCTTTGATTTGGGTAAAAGGTTTGATACTTTGCTCTTTCCAGTTTTCCCAGTTGTGATGAAAATACAAGGATGCACCATGGTCAATCAGCCAAAGTTCTTTTTGCCAAAGCAACATATTGGTATTGCGCGCGGTACGGTCCACATTCATCAAAAAAGTATCCAGCCATACGATCCTGGAAGCCAGGAGTGCGTCCGGCCTGACCACCGCCGGATCGAAGGTGACTGCGCCAGATAGGTAAGACATGCCCAGATTCAATCCGGTGCTGAACTTGAGCAGGTCCTGGATTTCTTCATCCGCTTCCGCACGGCCATACGCTTCGTTCAGTTCCGCAAAAACAATTTCAGGAAGTTTTAGTCCGGCAAGACGGGCTATTTCGCCACCAATCAGTTCGGCAATCAGCGCTTTGATACCCTGACCGGCGCCCCGAAATTTCAGTACGTATAAAAAGCCGTCGTCCGCTTCCACAATGGCCGGAAGCGAACCGCCTTCCCGCAAGGGGGTCACGTATCGGGTAACAATTACAGTTCTGATTTCGGGTTGCATGGGGCAAAGAAACGGCAAAAAATGTGGTCAATGTGTTTAATGTGGTCAATGTTAATGTGGTCAATGTGTTGAATGTGGTCAATGTGTTTTTGCACTCACATTGACCACATTCAACACATTGACCACATTAACATTGACCACATTAAACGCTTGCAACCAATCTAAAAAACCGCCTCAAAAACCAGGCCGCCTGAATAATCAGCGCAATGAGGTACCCCACCCAAATCCCTTGGGCATTCCAGCCCTGATGCACCGCCAGCCAGTAGCCGATCGGCAATCCAATAATCCAGAACGCGACAAAAGAAATGGCCGAGGGCCAGACCACGTCATTGAGCGAGCGCAAGAGCGAAATGCTGGAGGCCTGCATGGCGTCGGCCATTTGAAAAAGCCCGGCGAAAAAAACGAGGGTCGTGGCAATGCCAATCACCGCCGGGTCTTCGATGTACAAGGAGACAATGCTGCCGGGAAAAAACAAAAATGAAAAAGTGGGCAGCACCATAATGAGCAATGCCAAGCCAATCGCCGACACGCCCGCCATCCACACCCGAATCCGGCTTTTATAGGCCAAGGCTTGTCCCACGCGGATCATACCCGCGGTGGAAACACCCATGATGGTGACGTAGGTGACTGAAATCAGGTTGATGGCAATCTGGTGGGCGGCCTGTTCGGTTTTACTGATTTGGCCAATGATGACGGTCCCTGCGCCAAAGGCGGCGAATTCCACCATAATTTGCAATGCGGATGGGATGCCGTATTGGATAAACGATTTGGTTTGCGCCCAAACGGCAGCCAAACTCGTGCGACATTCCCGGAAATACCGAAGGTCTTTTCTGCGCCAAATCACCGCGAATAAAACGAGGGTCATCAAGGTATGCACAATCCCGGTGTTCATAGCGATGGCGTTGATGCCCATTTGGGGCAGACCGAATTTCCCGAAAATGAACAGCCAATTGAGGAACACATCCAATACTAACCCAGCGAAAGACAGCACCATCGTGAGCCGGACATACGCAAAGGCATCGGCAAAATTGACGAGGATGGCGAACAGGATAAGGGACGGGAGGCTGTAAATCATGATTTTAAGGTACTCCACCGCCAAAATGGTCACTTCCGGATCCTGTTTCAGGAGATCAAAATTCTGAATGCCCAACCACAACAGCGGCGTGGCGATCACCACAAAAAATCCGCTTAGCCAAATCCCGGCGTGCAACAAGGTGCGTACCCTGACCCCATTCCGTAGTTCGTGGGCTTCTGCCACGGGGGTAGGGATCATGCGCACACCGCCCCAAATCAGTAGCATGGACATGACAAACAGCACACTGGCAATCCCATAGGCCGCCAGCGCAGTCTCACCCAGGCGACCGATCATCACGGTGCCTGCCAGCCCCATGAGCATGCTGCTGAGTTCGCCCAGCATGAGCGGGAGCGCCAAGTGAAAGGTGTTTTTTAGTTCGGGTCGGAAAAGTCCGCCGCGCCAAAAACGGAGGATCGGGTGGGACTTGGGAGCGGCGGGTAGATTGTTCACGGGACAAAGGACGGCACTTACCCGTACAACTCGTAATGAATTTGGCTGCGGTCGTACTTCAATTGGAGCATTAGATTGGCCACGGCATCATCAATCATATTGCTCCAGCCGCAGAGGTAAAAAGCCACATCAGGGCGCGGAGTGGCGTATTGCTCCATATATACCTGATGGACATGGCCTTTCCAACCCGGCCATTTTTCTTCCCGCGAAAGTGCGATATCATAGCGGAAACCAGAATTTGTGCGGGCAAGTGCTTCAAATTCATCCCGATAAAGGATGCCGCTTTCTTCCCGTGTCCCAAAAATCAAGTGGATGTTGTGGTGTGTTTTACCCGAGTTTTTTAAGTCCAAAATCATGCTTCGGAAGGGTGCAATGCCCGTGCCGGTACAAATAAAAACGAGGTCTTTTTCAATCGTTTCGGGCAATACAAAACCACCGTCGGGGCCTTTAAATTTTAGTGTCGCTCCTTCCTGAACCTGATCAAAAAGGTATTTAGAACCAAGACCTTCAGCGGAATTCACTATGCAAAGTTCCAGTTGATTGGAATGGTCTGGGGCATTGGCGATGGAGTAGCTGCGCCAACGCTGGAGGCGTTTTTCGCCAATGGGCAAGTCCATCGTGACGAACTGACCTGCTTGAAAATCAAAGGATTCCATGTCCGGCACTTCTACCTGGAAGCTGCGGACGTTGGGAGCGATGGTCTCTATTTTTCGGACGATGCCGTCGTGCCAGGTGGTGGGCATGGTGAAAGTTGATTTGGGGATTTGGGGATTTGTTGATTCAACAAGCCAGCCAAACCCTGCTATTGATTTTGGGGATAAACAACAACTTAAGCAAAGGGTTGACAAAAAGTGCAAATCCAACGTCCAACGTCAAATTGTCCACTAGTCTGCCATCATACCTTCACCCACTTCGCCTTGCTCTTCCCGCTCGCAATCACTTTTTCGATAAACCGCATCCCACGCACCCCATCCTGAATGCTGGGGAAGTCCGCGTGAATCGGGTCGGGTTTTTGGCCCGCTTCAAAGGCCCGAACGCAGTGCGCGAAGTTCTTGTAAATATTGGCGAAGGCCTCCAAATAACCTTCCGGGTGTCCGGCTGGAATCCGTGCTGCGGCCTGTGCTTCAGGATAGTTCACCCCGGCCCCTCCGGTGCGGTATACCTGCATGGGTTTGTCGAGCCATTTGACGATGAGCGAATTGGGTTCCATTTGCCGCCATTCCAGGCCACCTTTTTCTCCATACACGCGGATGTTCAAGTTGTTTTCTTCCCCCGCCGCAATCTGGCTTGCGTGGAGAATACCCTTTGCGCCGCCTTCGAAATGAAGCAGTACATTGCCGTCGTCGTCAAGCAAACGACCCGGCACGAAGGTGCTGATGTCGGCGCAGAGTTCACTGATTTTCAAGCCTGTAACGTATTCTGCGAGGTTTTCGGCGTGGGTGCCGATGTCGCCCATCGCTCCGGCGATTCCACTTTTACTGGGGTCGGTGCGCCAAGCTGCTTGTTTCTGCCCCGAGGCCTCCAGATGGGTGCTGAGCCAACCTTGGGAGTATTCGACCACCACTTTTCGGATCTTTCCCAGTTCGCCGTGACGAACCATTTGGCGGGCTTGTTTTACCATCGGATAGCCCGTGTAGTTGTGCGTGAGCGCGAAGACGAGTTCAGATTTCGTCACGATTTTTTCCAGCGCGATGGCTTCTTTCAAACTAAAAGCCACGGGCTTGTCGCAAATGACGTGAAAACCGTTCTCCAGAGCCATTTTGGCCGGGGCGAAGTGGACATGGTTGGGCGTAACGATGCTCACGAACTGCATCCGACGGTCGGGTCTCAGGCGTTTTTCGCGCTGAATCATTTCTTTGAAAGTTCCATAACAGCGGTCAGGCGGCAGGCCCAAATCAGCCCCGGAGGCCTTGGATTTTTCAGGGGCACTGCTGAAGGCACCACAGACGAGTTCGATCTCGCCGTCTAAAGCGGCAGCCATTCGGTGTACTGCGCCAATAAACGCGCCCTGGCCACCACCCACCATTCCCATGCGGAGTTTGTGTTTCATATTGAAATAATTGCTGCGGCAAACATAGCAAAGGCAGGGAAGATTCGGACATTTGCTCAAAATATTCCCACCCATCCCGCTCATGGACGAATCCAAACTCATCCCTTCCATCCACAATTACTGCGACCGCTGGTGCGAGCGCTGTGCTTTTGTCGAGCGCTGCGCTGTGGGCGTGGAAGAACTCGAGCGCTGGAAAAACGATACGCCCATGACCGATGAGGAAATGTGGAACACCGTGAGCGAACATTTCAAAGAATCCCTGCGTATGCTCGACGAAATGCTCCGGGAAGCCGGGATTGACCCTGCCGGAATAAAGGCCGGGCCAGATCCCATCCCCGACCCGGATATGGAAAGATTAGAAGAAGAAATCTTTGAAAAAGGGATGGCCTACTTCAAATTGACCGATTCGTTTTTTAAGGCCAACCACGATTTTTTAGCGGCGCGGGAGGCCGAAACCCTAAAGATGGCCGAACTGGAATTGCCCATTGACATGGAGCAATTGGAACACACCCATGAGGCTGTCGAAATCATCCATCAATACAGCGCTTTTATCGGCGTGAAAGCCCGCCGAGCCGTTTCAGGCATGGAGGATATGCACGATACCGAAATCTGGGGCGACCCTCCCTATCAAAGCGATGCCAACGGCAGCGCAAAAGCCTGTATCCTTTGCATTGAACGAAGCCTCGGGGCCTGGGAAATGGTGCGCAAAACCTGGCCCGAAAAAACAGACGAAATCCTGGATTTGCTGCTGGCACTCAGCCGTTTTCGAAAAGAACTGGAACGGCTTTTCCCCGATTGGCAAATGTTTGTGCGGCCGGGTTTTGACACGGAATCCGAGATATTGCCAAAGAATTCACTTTTCACCGATCACCAATAAAATAATCCACCAATCCACCAATCCATCAAACACCATGCTAAAAGATTCCACCCTCCTCCACCGCGAAGCCTTCATCAATAACGAATGGCTCGCAGCTGATTCCGGCAAAACCTTCCCTGTCACCAATCCAGCCACGGGGGAGGAGCTCGCTCGCGTGGCCGATTGTGGGCCGGAAGAAACCAAACGCGCCATTTTAGCCGCCGAAGCCGCCTTGCCCGAATGGCGTGCCAAAACAGCCACTGCCCGCGCCGCTATTTTGCGCAAATGGCACGACCTGATTTTGGAAAATGCCAACGATCTTGGGCTGCTTTTGACCCTTGAACAGGGCAAACCCGTACCCGAAGCAAAGGGTGAAATCCGCTATGGCGCAACGTTCATCGAGTGGTTTGCCGAAGAGGGAAAACGCGCTTACGGCGACATCATACCGCCTCATTTGCCCGGCATGAGATTGCTTGTGGTGAAACAACCCGTGGGGGTGGTGGCCGCCATTACCCCCTGGAATTTCCCGAATGCCATGATTACCCGAAAAGTCGCGCCAGCCCTTGCCGCCGGATGCACCGTGGTACTCAAACCTTCGGAAGAAACACCCCTCTCTGCTCTGGCACTGGCCGAACTCGCCCTTCGCGCCGGATTTCCACCCGGAGTACTCAACATCGTGACGGGCATGGATGCCCCGAGCATTGGTAAAGTGCTGACGGACAGCCCGATCGTGCGCAAAGTATCCTTCACTGGCAGCACTGAAGTAGGCAAACTGCTTATGCGCCAGAGTGCCGACACCGTGAAAAAAATCTCGCTCGAACTCGGTGGCAACGCGCCCTTTATCGTATTCGAAGATGCCGACATGGATGCCGCAGTGGAAGGCGCCATCGTGGCCAAATACCGCAACGCGGGCCAGACCTGCGTTTGTGCGAACCGCATTTTTGTACAAGACGGTGTTTATGAAGCTTTTTTGGAGAAATTCACCGCCGCTGTTTTGAAGCAAAAAATAGGTCCCGGCACAGAGCAGGGCGTCAACATCGGCCCACTCATCAATGCCGAAGCCCTCGAAAAAGTGCAACGACTCGTGGGAAATGCCACGCAAAAAGGGGCAAGGGTCCTAACCGGCGGCCATGCCTTGAAAGGGACTTTTTACGAACCCACCGTACTCGCCGATGTCAGCGCCAGCATGGACATCATGCACGAGGAAATATTTGGCCCAGTGGCGTCTATCATCCGTTTTTCAGAAGAAACCGAGGTGATCAAAATGGCCAACGACACGCCCTATGGTTTAGCCGCTTACTTCTACGGACGCGACATCGGGCGGGTTTTCCGCGTAGCAGAAGCCCTGGAATACGGCATGGTGGGCGTGAATACCGGCATGGTAGCCACCACCGTCGCACCTTTTGGCGGGGTGAAGGAAAGTGGCATTGGACGCGAAGGCTCCAAATATGGATTGGAGGATTTTCTGGAGGTTAAATATATTTGTTTGGGGGGGATTTGAAACTCGGATTACGCGGATAGGGCGGATTTACGCGGATAACACCCAAAGTTTGGAGCCCCTGAATCCGTAAAAACAACAGGAGTCATCCCAAAACTTGAGAAGACTCCTGTCAAATACCTTTTAAATAAAGTTGGTTGTATCCTACCGCTTATAAATCTCCACCGCCTGAAATAAGTTTCCGTTTTTATCTTCAAACGAAAGCACATAGTTGCCAACGGGCAAGTGCCCAATCGAGTAAGAATTGTCAGGCGAAGCTTCAAAACGTGCCATAATGCGGCCATCCAGGGCAAAAACACGCATAGACGCCACTTCCTCAGCCTTTTCCAGCGTAAAGAAGTCGGTCGTTGGATTGGGGAAAAGTTTGACGTTGGAAGCGGGCAGATCCTTGGTGCCAGAAAGTGTGCTGTAGGAATAAACGGCCGTCAGGGTATCTGCTGCATTGCCCAAATTGGTGAGTTTAAGGTGCACAATTCCAGAGCCTGCTTCGCCGGGAGGAGGATCAAATGCGTAATTGTAGAAATGTACCGTCATCTGGCCCATGGAATCGGGTTCCAATTCAAAAGTCTTGGTATTAACAACCGTTGACCAACAAGTAACCGGGTCACACACCGCAGTCTCAACATTGGGTGTCGTACTGATTATGTTGCGCTCCCATTTAATCGAAATGGTGGCATTGGAAACGTTCTTAATCTCGGCATGTGCCGGAGAGTCATAAGTATCGGAGGAGGTAATGGTATCAACAGGGCTCGGGTGGAGTTCGTAGGCCGACTGTGCGCTGGCAAATTGAAAGAGGCCGAGGGCAAAAAGTAGGGTAAAGAGAAGATTTTTCATAACGGAAATGTCTCGCAGTAGCAGGTGGGTGAAATAATTGAATTAATTAAACAAAGGTACACCTAAAGGCTCTCTGTCCCTACCTAATTTTGTTCCTCGCTACAGTTTTGTATCGAAACGGACAATATTAGCAAAATGAATTGGAGAAAAAAGCTGTTTCCCTTCTTGTTGATTGCCATCACTTTTCGCCTCTCGGCGCAGTTGCCTGACGGCTCTGTTGCGCCCGATTTTACGGCTAAAGACATCATGGGGCAAACACACCATCTCTACGACCTCCTCGATTCGGGCAAAATTGTGGTCATCGAAATTAGTGCAGCCTGGTGTGCGCCCTGTTGGGTATATCACACCAGCCACGCCCTAGAAAAACTATACGACGCCCACGGCCCGGCAGGCGACGATAAACTGCGCGTGCTTTGGGTGGAGGGCGATCCTAATACCAACCTCAATTGTCTTTACGGCCCTAGCGGCTGTAATGGAGGCTCTGTGGGCAATTTTGTGGCGGGCACATCCTATCCGATTTTGGACAACGCTGGCATCGCCAATGCTTTCCAAATTACTTATTACCCTTCCATATTCGTGATTTGCCCTAATAAAAAAACGTATAAGGTAGATCCCTTGGATGCCGAGGACCTCTGGGAAAAAGCCCGCCAATGCCCGGTGGCCTTTGGCTCCAACAATGCAGGAATTTTTAAATACAGCTCAGGAACGGAGCTTAGTGAACTTTGTGGGATACAAGATATCGGCCCTAACTTCACACTCACCAACCTTGGCAGTGCAACCCTCACAGCAGCCACGATTGAGTTGAAATGGAACAACAGCCCGGTGCAAACCCTTCAATGGACAGGCAACCTTCCTACTTATAGCGAAGCACCCATTTCTTTTGAAAATCAAAGCCTTAGCAATGCCGGGATACTCAAAACTACCATCACAAACATCAACAACGGCACCGGTGACGAGGATTTTTCGAACAACGTCCGCAACGATGTTTTCGCCCTCGCTCAGCAGTTCAATTCCACTCAGGTACTGCTAAAAATCAGAACCGACAACTATGGAGAAGAAACCTATTGGGAAGTTCGAGATGAATTCGGTACCGTGCTCGCACATGGGGGCAATCAAGACGTGGGACCTAATGGCGGAGGGGCTTTCCCGCTGGGCACCCCCCTCGGGCCGGGTACTTACCCAAACCTGACCCTCATTCGCGACACCCTCGTTCTGCCCACTGGTGGATGCTATTCCATCCATTTTTCCGATGCGTTCGGCGATGGTATCTGTTGCGATTTTGGCACGGGCTACTACCGACTTTACAACCTTGACAACCCCGGAACCCCCGTTATCAGTGGGGGCGAATTTGAAAATTACTCCCGCCGTGCTTTTGGTGCGGGCACGGTTTCGGCGGTGTATGATTTAGCACAAAACGCAGATGTTCAATTGTTTCCAAACCCTGCTTCAGATGTGTTGAATATTGAGATTGAAACCAGCACCGCTTGCGAAATTTCTGGCCAAATATTCAATGCGCTCGGTCAATTACAACACCTTTTCCCTGCTGAAAAATCCGCGTTGGGTGGCAACGATTGGCAAGTGCCCGTTTCTGGCTGGCCAGAGGGGATTTATTTTGTGCAATTGAAAATTGGAGCGGGAACTGTCACGAAGCGGTTTTTGGTGAGCAAATAAGGAGCAGTTTAACGTTGCAAATGGGCCACGGATGACGTGGATGAGACACGGATTTGACCGTACGCCTCCATTTGCCGCGCAAGGTATTTCCCTATAATATCAAACTCTACATTCACCTGGTCACCGGGAACCAAGGTTTTAAAATTTGTATGCTCCCAGGTATAAGGAATAATCGCAACGGAAAACAAATCCCTGCCGGGCGATACCACCGTCAAACTCACCCCATTCAGGCAAACGGAGCCTTTGTCTACGAGCAGTCCCGCCTGCTCAGGCCGGAAGCGAAAGGAATATTTCCAGGAGCCTCCGGTCTCGATAATTTCCACGCATTCCACCAACTCATCCACATGGCCTTGCACGATGTGACCGTCCAGGCGCCCACCCATGGGCAAACAACGTTCGAGATTTACGAGTGTGTCCGGTTTCCAATCGCCGAGGTTGGTGCGGCGTAAAGTTTCTTCTACTGCCGTTACCCGATGCCAATCGGGACCCAGTTCCACCACGGTAAGGCAAGCCCCATTGTGGCTTACACTTTGGTCAATTTTCAATTCCGAAGAAATTGGACTTTGAATGGTGAAATGTACGTTGGAGCGATCTTTTTCGACCGCCTTTACTTTGCCAAGAGACTCTATGATGCCTGTAAACATTATAGATTTTACTTTGGGTAACCCGCTTCGATCCAGCAATTGATGCTGTCACGCTGGCTCTGGCTCATGGCACCGCCTTGTGGCATATCTTTTCTTTCGACTACACGATCCAGCACTTTTCCGTTGTCGAGGTATGTTTTAATGCCTTCGTAGGTGCTGTAGTCTCCAACAGCGCCTACTACGCCGCTACCCGTTATGTGGCAGCTAATGCATTGTTGATCTATAATTCTTTTGATGTTCAGGTTGTAAGAGAGGTTGGCATTGGGAATATTGCAGTCAGACTTTGGTTCGTCTTTTTTACAGCCCTGCCAGAAAAGTGCAGTGCTTAAAAGTGCAAAAACAGCAGTGATTGTGATGATATTCAATTTCATGTTCGAGTTTTAATGTGTTGAAAAGGTGAGTCTTGGGGATAAAGATACTTCTTGTCGCCTTTTTGTTTTGCGGTGCTCAAAACTTAATGTCCCCTTGGTCGGATTTCAGCCAAAAAACTGCGCACGGCACTGAAGCTTACCGTCTGGTTTTGAAAAAAATGTTGCGCGGAAGCAGCCTCCTCTGCGTTTGCGCCGAGATGGTTTAGGATATTGGTCAGGTGCATTTTCATGTGCCCGTGTTGTATGCCGGTAGTGATGAGCGAACGCACTGCGCCAAAATTTTGAGCCAGTCCTACCACTGCTGTAATGCACATCAATTCGTGGGCCGAAGGATTGCCCAAGATTTCAAGCGAGCGTTTGGCGAGCGGATGTAAAGAGGTTAGGCCGCCTACCGTGCCGAGTGCAAGCGGTATTTCCAGTTCAAATCGAAAAATGCCCTGCTGCACCGTGCAACTGCTGAGGCTACGGTATTGCCCATCGCGGCTGGCAAAGGTGTGGCCACAAGCTTCAACGGCGCGGAAATCATTTCCAGTGGCGAGCACTACCGCGTCAATACCATTGTAAATTCCCTTGTTGTGTGTGGTGGCCCGGTACGGATCAATCTGCGCAATGCGCACGGCGCGGGCGAAACGATGGGCAAGCGGGGCTGCGTCCATTCCCTGTTTACGTGCCAGATCGGCGAACGAATCTATGGGACATTCCACCCAGGCCCGCACCAGGCATTCCGGGGTATAATTGGAAAGGATGGACATTACCACTTCGGCATCGCGCTCTATATCAGAAAGGCCGGGAAAGAGCGTGAAAAAGTCTTCGAGCGTATCAGCAAAACGTTCCAGGACCGAATTGATAAAGTTCGCGCCCATGCTGTCGCAAGTCTCGAAGGAGGCGCGAATCTGATAATAACCAGGCTCAACGGTTTCAAAATCAATGAGTTCAAGGTCGAGTACTCCGCCGCCGCGCTGCTGCATATTAGCGGTCAAATCGCCACAGGAGTCCAAAAGTCGCGCTTTCAGTTCGGGGAAAATCGAGCGGAGTTTTTCCGGATTTCCGGGCCAGTAAAAATGGACTTGACCCAGTTTCACTGTGCCCAGCACTTCCGCGTGAAAGCCGCCCCGTTCTTGCCAAAATTTTGCTGCGCTGCTCGCCGCTGCCACTACGCTGCTCTCTTCAATCACCATGGGCACGGCGTATATTTTTCCATTGATCAGAAAATTGGGTGCGATGCAATACGGAAGGGCGAAGTTCGCCACGGTGTTTTCGGCAAAACCATCAATTATTTTTTGCACTCCCGCCTCTGGGTGTTGCCAGGAGGCAAAATCACACGCAGCACCCGCTGCGTCTGCGCAAAAATGCTCCGCCAGCCACTTGATTTTTTCAATCTTTGGAAGTTTTGAAAAGCCGTTTATCGTTTTTGTCATATATTAAAAAATTCACCGCAGAGGCGCGGAGACGCAGCGTTCGCATTTTGGATGAATCTTCTCTGCGTCTCCGCGCCTCTGCGGTTTTGAATTATTTTACTTTCAAAAAAGCCCCTGCCAATTCCAGCCCCCGCACTTGAGATTGGACAAAGGCACGGAGTCCTTCATAATCGCCTTGCGCGTGTTTCAGGAACCCGGAGGCTTGTCCGTATACCGCCGGGAGCGCTGATTTTTGGGTCAAATAATACCCGTCCAAAAAATCCGCCACGCCGCCAGAAAGGATGAGGTTTGGGGTAAGGCAACGCTCTCCCAGTTCAGTTTTTAGGGCATTGGTCCAATCCAGCATTTCCATGGCCGTATGGCCTACGGCAGCAATCTTTTCAAAAATTGCCAGTTTAGCCGCTTCGCTGCGCAGGAGTTCGAGTTTGGCAAAATTGGTGCCGCCAGCCGCCGCAAATTCGATGGCAGCAATGGGCAGTTGGAGCAATGCCCGGAGGCTTTCCGGCCCAAATCCCTGCCCCACTTCTTTCACAATGATTTTAAAATCAAAGGATTGTAACAATTCCTGCACTACTTCCAGAGGCGAGCGTTTGAAAACATCTCCTTCCGGCTGCATCGCTTCTTGCAATGGGTTGATGTGGATGATAAGTCCGTCGGCGCGAAGTTTATGAAGCAGTGTTTGGATACGTTCCGTTTCTTTTTGTTCGAACAGTTTTTCAATCTGGGCCACTCCAAGGTTTGCAAAAAGTGGCAGGTCGGCACCCATGGTGCTGCGCACATCGAAATCGGGCAGATACTCGTCGGAGTACAAAAGCTGACGGCAGGAGCCGAGACCCATGCCCATACCAAATTCGGCACAAGCCCTGGCCAGGTGGTGGTTAATTTTCCCAGCCAGTGCCGTTCCTCCCGTCATAGACGATACCCAGATTGGGGAACGCAGGGTCTTTCCCAGAAAGGAAAAAGGGAGGAGCGAACCGGGAGCAGGGTGGGCTGCTAGCATTGGTTCGTAATAAAAACGTCGGTCCAACTCACCCGATTCCACCCGGCTTCGGAAGGCCAATTCGATGTGATCTTTTTTTCGACTGACGGCAGTAGGGTCGTCAGGAGTTTGATATGGCTCGCTTGTCATGGTCGGCAAATGTACGATGTTGATTTGCCGGACAACAAAGTTGGAAATGTGATTGTTTTGGAGCTGTAATTAGAATTGGCATGAAAGAAATTTATCAGAAACATCAGCTCACCGATGCCAGCATTGATCGGATCATCGAAATGGCCTGGGAAGACCGTACGCCCTTTGAGGCCATTGAATTTCAATTTGGTCTGTCAGAAGCAGAAGTTATCCGACTTATGAAGCATGAAATGGAACTTCGCAACTGGAAAAAATGGCGTGCTCGGGTGCAGGGCCGTGCAACTAAACACCTGGCATTGCGGTCTGAAGATGTGATACGGTTTAAATGTAGCCGCCAACGACAAATTACCCGCAACCGGGTTAGTAAACGATAAATCTTCTGGTGCGCGTTTAGCGAAGGCTTTAATTGCCCCATTCCGCCCAAAGAAAACCATCTGGAAATAGCGGTGGAAGCGGGTGAGAAAAATTATCGAGGTGAGCATAAACATTAGCCCTAGCTTGCCTTGTCTAGGTATCTTTGTAAAAAATTTGACATCACCAAACAAGAATTTCCATGACAATTGATGTTCTGAAAATTGAAGCCCTGAAGTTGGAGCGCATTCAGCGACTAGATTTTATTAGCTTTCTACTGGAGAGCATCACCAGAGAAGAGCTAGAACAGGGAGAAGTTGTTTTTCTAACTGACGATCAGCAACAGGAAATTGAACGGCGGAGAAAAGCCTTCAAAAGTGGCGAGGTACTCGCAATTCCTTTTGCAGATGTGGAGGCCAAAATCCGGGCACGTCATGGCTTTTAGCATTCTCTTTCACCCAGAAGCCGAACTTGATCTGTCCGAGTCCGTGGTGTGGTATGAGGAACAACGACCAGTGCTTGGGTTTGCCTTCTACGAAGACTATCTAGCCATCCGGGACCGACTTATTGACAACCCCGCTGTATTCCCGGTGGTTTTTGGGAACGTCCAAAGAGCCAATTTTAAAAAATTTCCTTATTCCATTTTCTTCGAGATAGAACGGGAATCCGTTATTATTTATGCTGTTTTTCATCAAAAACGGAGGCCCGGGGCTTGGGCAAAGCGTATGAATTGAACCCAATCACAGTCTCATTACCCAAGATAATTCCTGCTATGAAAATAGGCATTGTTTGTTACCCCACCTACGGCGGCTCTGGTGTGATTGCCACCGAACTCGGCCTGGGCCTCGCCAGAAAAGGCCACGAAATCCACTTCATTACTTACCGCCGACCGGTGCGTTTGGCGCATTTTCAGGCCAACGTTTTTTATCACGAGGTGGACAGCGAAGATTATCCACTGTTTGAATATCCGCCTTACGACACAGCGTTGGCTTCTAAAATCGTGGATGTGGTGCATTACCAAAACCTTGATATCCTGCATGTCCACTACGCTATTCCGCATGCGGCGGTGGCCTATATGGCTAAAAAAATATTGCTTGGGAAAGGCCGGTATATCCCCGTTGTCACGACCCTCCACGGTACCGACATTACACTCGTAGGGAACAATCGCGCATTTGCTCCTGTGGTAGAATTCAGCATCAACAAAAGCGATGGAGTGACGGCGGTTTCTCAAAGCTTGAAAGAGGATACTCTGGCATTATTTAAAATTGAGCGTGACATTCGGGTTATCTACAATTTTATTGATTTTGACCGATTTAGGAAAACAAACAAAGAACATTTTAAAAAAATAATTGCCCCCAATGGTGAACGTATTGTGGCGCATACCTCCAATTTTAGAAAGGTAAAAAGGGTGGAAGACGTCGTTTGCATTTTTAAAAAGATAGTGGAAAAAGTTCCCTCCAAACTCCTAATGATCGGCGACGGCCCCGAACGACAAAACAGCGAACAACTTTGCCGTGAACTCGGCATTGGCAATGATGTACGCTTTCTCGGCAAGCAGGATGCCATTGAGGAATTACTTGCTATCTGCGACCTTTTCCTAATTCCGTCTGAAAGTGAAAGTTTTGGTCTCGCGGCGCTCGAAGCGATGGCCTGCGAAGTGCCCGTCATTTCCTCTAATAGTGGTGGTTTGCCAGAGGTGAACATTCACGGTGTCACGGGCTTTCTAAGCGAGGTCGGCAATGTGACTGAAATGGCGCAATATGCGATTGAATTGCTTCAAAGTGAGGACACGCTGGCCCAGTTCCGCGCCAATGCACTGGCACAAGCCCAACGTTTTGACATTGAAAACATACTGCCCGAATACGAAGACTATTACCGGGAAATAATCAAAAAAAGCGTCAATAAAATCGAGTAACCAATCACCTTTCCACCAATACACTAATCACCCCCATGTTACTCGAACTCGATTTGCTACAATTTCAGCCCCGGCTCCGACTTTCCAAATCGGGCGAATCAGCATTTGTGTTCGATCCTATCCGCCGAAAAGAAGTGGCCCTTACACCGGAAGAACTCCTGCGCCAATTGGTGTTGCTCTATCTTTTGGAAGAAAAAAAATACCCCGCGCACCGTATCCGCTCAGAAGTCGGCATTCAAGTGAACGGACTCAGTCGAAGATGCGACTTGGTGGTGTACGATGCGGCGGTAAATCCCTGGCTTTTAGTGGAATGCAAATCACCCAAAGTAGGGGTCAACCAAAATACGTTTGAGCAAGCCGCCCGTTACAATCTTCGTCTCCGGGCCCCTTTTATGGTCGTGACGAATGGATTGGCCAGTTATTGCGCTGCCCTTGATTTTGAGGAGGAACGGTTTGAGTATTTGGGGGGACTGCCGGAGTATCCAGTTTAAATTTCACGCAACGGCGCAACGGCGCAACGTGGGGAAAAAACGTTGCGCCGTTGCGCCGTTGCGTGAAACTTCCCCTCAATTACCCGCCACTATCCTACCACTCGCGAGCACTTTCCCTTTTTCGGTTATCCTCCAAAAGTGTATGCCATTCGCAATATCTTCCCTGCGCAGTTGGCAAGTTTTTTCTGAAAATGACATGCTGCGAAGAAGTTTCCCGGCAGCATCAAATATATCCATTTGATAGGCGCCGTCGGACGAATCTCCCAGCAATTCAAAGTTCGTTTCTGACACAAAAGGATTGGGCGAAACACTCACCCGGACGCGCTGTGGGTTGATTTCCTCGTCGGTAGAGACCACAAAATATTCGCCATAAGTCCTCCAAACCGTGTTGGTGATGATCGGCGGGTTTTGGTCAAAATAGATGGCCGCGCGATTGTTCACTACTGTACCGTTGGGCAAATCAGATTTAGGGAAAATCCTGAATGAGATAAATCCCTGTGAGCCTTCGGGATTGGTCAAACTATCAGGCAACAAGATATTGTCGAACCGAATGTGCAAGATGCTGTCATTGATTTGTGCAAAATCGAAGGGGTGACTGGCGCCCATAATTTCGATGGTCCCGCGATCCATTTTATCTGATATGGTGTCCCGTAAAATCACCAAGAATGCCGTGTCATTGCCGGTATTTTGGAAACGGATTTTGTATTCTAAGGGCGTACCAGGACGTACGAGATGATCATCACCGAAGCCGAGCGGAGAAGCAGTCTTGTCATTTGGGTCAAAGGAATTGACTACTGCAAAACATTTATTGTCACTAAACGGCCCTGAGCCACCGCCCATACCACTTGGATTGCCACCACTTTCCCCATTGCAGTTGGTGATTGAAAACGTGACCTGATTTGGGCCAGGTGCCCCCGGCTCTTGGTCGGCTGTGATGGTAACGGTAGAAGAATCTGGCGGGCTTGGCGGCATGGGCAGCACTACTTCGATTTGCTCTCCACCGGCAGGAAGTTGGAAAATACCTTGTCGCAAGACGATTTGATCTTCGGTAATGACAAAATCCAATGCCGTCACATTGGCGGCATTGCCGATGTTTCTGATTCTAAAGCGGATAGAATCAGAATCGGTCGCACATTCCCCGTCCACGGCGACAATGGCACCCTGCCAGGATAGCGGGTCTAAACAGGGCGTGGGTGTAATATTGGCTTTAATACATACTTGTTGACCAATGCCGAGCGAACAGCTGGGCATCGCCCAAATTCGGATGGCTCTGTTGTAGCAGGAATGTATATCGGCTGGACTCACATCCCCTAACTCAAAATGCAGGATGTTACCTGAAATTGAAGTGGGGGCGGGGAAGGCATCCAGGTATTCAAGCGCAGGGTCAAGGGTTACATCAATCGAAACGTCATTGGCAGTTATGGTTCCTTCATTTCGATAATAAACCGAAAAAACAGATGTCGTGCAGGGGCGAACTGCCTCTCCGCCAATAGTCACGCTCATTTGGGCGCAATCAATTTTAGGGAAAACCACAAAATCTTCGTTTTGCGTTTGCGGAGCGGTGCCAGTCAGGCTTACCTGCCGTTCAACAGATCCACAAATTCCGAAATTGTTGTTCCATGGAAGTGCTTTAAGGGAATAGGTTCCAGAAGGCACAAACACCTTGTATTCTCCTGCATTATTGGTCTTTAAATTGATTTGGTCACTGCCAAAATTTAACCTCAAACTCCAAAATTGGGCATCGGGTTCGCCCAGGTCGGCAATACAATCCTCATTTTCATCCAGGGTGATTTTTCCTTTAATCTCATGGATGAGGTCAAGGCTCTGAATGGGGAGATCGAGTTCTGTATTGCTGCTGCTGTTGGGTACAAACGAAACCGTGTTAGGCGCCGTAGTGCATTGGAAGAAAAAAGGTTGGTCGGGGTTAGCAACAATTGTAAAGTCACCGCTGGGCAATAAGAAGGTATATTCCCCTTGTGCATTAGCATGGGTGTTGAAGGACTCCAGGGCGTTGAAGGCTCTCAATTTTGTATGTAGGACTATAGGTTCACCAGCGTCGGCCGTGCAGTTTTCGTCGTTGTCTTTTCGCAAAACGCCTGTTACTGTATTGATAAAAAAGCCGGAGTTTTCACGTACACGCATGAAAGCCATTTGGTTGCTCAGGGTGCCACCCGTACCAACACCCCATCCATCAGAAGTTGGAATCCCGGAAAGTGTTGTTATTGGAGACTGACTGTCTTCCAAGGCTTCTGCGCTCCAGAGTAAGGTCCCATCTGCCTGGACACGGAGCATATAAGGACGATTCGTAACGGTGTGACCCGTCATGAAAAAAGTACCATCAGGGTAGGCTTTGATTTCTGACACAGCCTTGGGAATGGAGAGCACTGCTGATACGCCAGTTTCTACGCCAGAAGCATTAAAAAAGCGGACACGCCATTCTTCTGTTTGTATATTAAAAAACAAGGCTCCAAAAGCGCCATCCGCTAAGGCAACCAGTTTGCTATGAGTCCCTGGAATGGGCAAGGACTGCCATAGCTGGGTGCCTTGATTGTCGAGACAGGTAAAAATTGTTTTACCTGTGCCAGCATTGTAAGTGAAATACAGCAGGTCTCCGTTGGAGCGTACCGTTGGTGTGGGGAAGTTGGCATTAATACTGTACACCACGTTGCCATCTGGATCAAGATGTTTCAGGGTGTTTTGATTGGCATCTACAAGCACCAGAAAATTACCGTTGTCCATAATATCCAGCACCTGAGCCGAACGTTCGTATAGGCCCGGCAAAGAAATTTGGTTTTGAACGCTACCGTCTGCATTCAGCCGAAGCACATGAACGTCACTCGAATCATTGTGCAGCCCTAGCACAAAATCACCATCGGGAAGTTCAAAAGCCTCGCCTTTCGGGAAAGCAAACTCACCATATGGCAAAGAAAGTGGGATGTAAAGATTATCCCACACGGTATTCAGGTTTGCATCCAGTTTGATCACCCTGGGCTGTACGAGCATGCCGAAGGTGCTCCAATCCGTGCCATTTACACCTCCGGTCACCAAATAGCCTCCATCCGAGGTCTGGATAACCGAGCCTCCTTCGGAGGTCTGGTAGTTTGCCGGGGTTGGGAAAACGATTTTTTCATTTTGTTGCGCAAGCGCAGGGGCGATGCTGAGGCAAAGCAGCCAGAAGAGCATCAGATTTGAAAGCAGAATCTTTTTCATAGTTGTGAAACTTGTTTGGTACGGAGCAAAAGTCCGGGCTCAGGCCTTGCTGCACAAAATCATTTTTTTAAATTTGCCGGAGTATTTTTTTAATAATTTTGTCGTTTAATATTGATAATCAATTGTAATTATAATGAACAATTCCGCATTGGCGGAGGCAATCGCCTCGCTTTCTGCCTGGGAAATCCGCAATTTCCGTCATTGGCTGGCATCTCCAGCATTCAATGTTCGTACAGAACACGCCCGGCTATTCGATTTCATCGTGTCAAGCCTCGCCCAAAAGCAGGAACCTGACGCAAATAAAGCGGCGCAAATGCTGGGTTTGGACGAGGCTTCCGATAAAAAAATGCGCTACGAAATGGTGGGTCTGCTGGAGGTGTTGCGCGAATTTTTCATCTGGCAGGAAATGAACGCAGAGCCTTGTCAGCGCGAACTATACTTGTTGCGCGCCATGCGCCGCCGAGGCTTGGAGAAAAATTTTGTGCTGGCCGAACGGGAAATTGAAAAGGCTTTGGGCAAAACCAGTGAGGCCTCTTTGGAACGATACCGCATTGATTTTCAACTAAATCAGGAGAAATATGAATGGATTAGGCGTCAAAAACGTGGACAAAACTTTCCATTTGATGCTCAAAGCAAAAGCCTGAACGCTTGGTACGCGGGGCAACTGATGCAACTAGCCTGTATGGACAAAACCCAAAGGGCCGTGCAACGCCAGGAAAGCGCTGTCAATGCTGATTGGACGTACCAGATACTCGAACACTTGCCCGACCGCCCCCACGAAAACCTGCCCGCCGTGGCGCTCTACCATCTCGGTCACGAAATGTTGATCCACCCTGATGATCTTGAGCGCGTAAGAGATTTTCGAGAAATGCTGACAGAAAATACGGCCAAACTTCCGACTCAGGAAGCAAAGGGCCTACTCATGCTGGCCATCAACCACGGCATCCGGCGCATCAATGAAGGAGACCGGGCTGCTATACGCACGACCCTGGATTTTTACCTGCTTGGGCTGGAATCAAAACTCCTGCACGACGAACGGGGCATTCTTTCAAAATATACCTATAACAACGTTTTGATGAGTTTCGTGGCCTTGGAAGAATGGGACGCAGCCTTGCAATTCCTCGCAAAATACCGCCCCGACCTGGCCGCAACAGAACGGGAAAACGTGTACCAGTATAATTTGTCCATTTTCCATTTCCGCCGGGGTGATTATGATACCGCACTCGAATTGTTGCGCAACGTCACTTTCGCCGACCCGATGTACAACCTGGAAAGCCGCAAAATGCTGCTGAAAATTTACTTCGAGCAAAATGCCATCGGTCCACTCGAATCCCTTTTGGAAAATATGCTCACCTGGCTGCGCCGTCACCCGGAAATCGGATACCACCGCGAAATGTACCGCAACCTCGCCCGTTTCACAGGCCGATTGCTGCGCATCCCTACGCACGACAAAGAAGCGCGAAAACGCCTCGAAGCAAAAATTCGGGAAACCCCGCTCGTGGCGGAACGGGGCTGGCTGCTGGAAAAGATGCGGTAACGAATATCCAATGTCCAACAAGGAATTTCCAATGTCCAAGTTGGCGTTGCTCATAGTTGCTCAAATGAATCTTGGCATTCAACCACAACAATTCCCAAGCCCGGAGCTTATTTGGACATTGGAAATTCCTTGTTGGATATTGGATATTCCCTAGCCTCTCGAATAATTCGGCGATTCCCTCGTAATAATAATATTGTGCGGATGGCTTTCCGTCATGCCCGCATTCGTAATTTTTACAAACTGCGCATTTTCTTGCAAGGCTTCCACCGTGGCGGCACCGCAGTATCCCATGCCCGCCCGGAGTCCGCCAATGTATTGGGTCATAACCTCTTGCAAGGTTCCTTTGTACGGCACCCGGCCTTCGATGCCTTCTGGAACGAGTTTTTTAATATCGTCTTCCACATCTTGGAAATAGCGGTCTTTCGAGCCGAGTTGCATTGCCCCCAAGCTGCCCATGCCCCGATAACTTTTGAATTTGCGGCCATCAAAAATGATCGTTTCGCCCGGGGCTTCTTCCACTCCGGCGAACAGGGAACCGGCCATGATACTGCTGGCTCCGGCGGCCAAAGCTTTCACAATATCGCCCGTGTAGCGGATGCCGCCGTCTGCCACAATCGGAATGCCGGAGCCGCGCAAAGCCTGGGCGGCATTGTATACTGCAGAGAGTTGTGCCACACCCACCCCGGCTACGATACGGGTTGTACAAATACTGCCCGGACCCACACCGACTTTTACGCCGTCCACACCTGCATCTGCGAGTGCTTTGGCGCCCTCACCGGTCGCGACGTTCCCTCCAATGATTTGAAGATTCGGGAATTTAAGTTTCAAACTTTTAATGGATTCCAGGACACCGCGTGAATGTCCGTGGGCCGTATCAACGCAAATGACGTCCACTCCAACGGCTACCAGTGCCGAAACGCGCTCCTCAGCATCTGCCGTAACCCCCACGGCGGCACCCACTACAAGCCTGCCAAACGAATCTTTGCAGGCTTGCGGGAAGTTCACCCCCTTCATGATGTCTTTGTAGGTGATAAGGCCCACGAGATGAAAACTCGCATCTACTACAGGAAGTTTTTCAATTTTCTGACGGGCAAGAATGTCGCGCGCCTGATCAAGGGTAGTGCCCAGTGGTGCCGTAACGAGATTGTCCTTCGTCATCAGATCACGTGCTAAGCGGCTATGATCGGTTTCAAAACGCAAGTCGCGGTTCGTGAGGATGCCCACTAACTTTCCACCAGGATCAATGACCGGAATGCCGCCGATGCTGTGTTTTCGCATCAAACCCAGCGCAACAGCCACCGTGGCATCTGGGTGTAGGGTCACCGGGTCAATAATCATCCCGGCTTCAGAGCGCTTCACGGCGCGCACCTGTTCGGCTTGGTCGGCAATGCTCATGTTCTTGTGGATCACGCCGATTCCGCCTTGTCGGGCAATGGCGATGGCAAGATTTTTATCCGTCACCGTATCCATTGCGGCGGATACCACAGGGACGTTGAGGCGGATGCCACGAGTGAGTTGGGCGGAAATATCTACCTCACGGGGGAGGACTTCGCTATAAGAAGGGACGAGCAGAACGTCGTCGTAAGTAAGCGATTCGCCAAGGAATTTGGCGGCTGCGGCGTTGGTCAACTTTGATTCCATGCGCAAAGGTCGAGTAACAGAGGCTAAAGTAGGAGGGGTGGGGCAAAAGTTTTTTATGTAGATAACATTGAGTCCTAGTTTGCGGGACCCGAATTAAACCGCAAAATGTAAAACAGGAAAATTTAAAACAGCAAAATCAGGAGATGCAAGACTTTAGCTTGAGCAGAGAGTCCGCCCAACTTCAAAATCTACCCAAAGTCTGGAACTGGAGGTAAATTGGGGGTGCGACTTGAAGTCGCACCCCCAATAAAAGCATTATTGCTTCAATGCCCTCAACGATTTAACCCCCACCATCTTAAAAACAAAAAGCCCCACCAAACCGACACCCAATGCAGCAGTAAATTTTATTGGCCAGACGAAGCCCGTCTTTTCAAACAAAAACCAGTCGCAAACAAGGATGAAGGCGAAAAACCCAATGGTTTGAATCAGCCCAAGGCGACTAGGCCGGAACTCAAATTCATGGACACAAAGCCAAATCATAGCCCCTGCGATGAATATTTGGGTCACCAAAGCCGCCGTAGCTGAGCCAATGGCCTGCCAATGTGGTATGAGCAATAGATTCAAGCCCAAATCCAGCGCGATGCCCACCACGAAAAATCGGTTCATGCGCATCATACGCTCCCGGGCGGTGAGTAATGTACTGAAAATATACGTGACACTGACCGGTATAAAAGCCCAGATTAGCACCCCAAGTACATCAAACCGGTATTCGTTGGCTCGTGCCGGCATCATGAGCCGGAGCAGATCTTCCCGCGCAAAAAAGATGGCTGCTGCCAGGGTCACACTTCCCGCCCAGATCAGTTTGAAACTCATCGAAGTAAGTGGCCGCACCGCTTCTTTTTGTTTCAGAATCCGGGCAAACATGGGCAGCAACAAGGAGGCAAACAAATACCCAAACATATTGCAAGCCTCCAAAAGCCGGAACGCACTGGCGTATACATCGGCATGAGCGGCTCCGGCCATGCGTTCCAACAGCACCGCATCGAGGCGGGTGTAGGCAAACATGAGTAGCACCACCAGTGCATAGGGCAGGCTTTGACGGAACATGGAAAACACGGCCGGCCGGCCTGACCGCCAATTGGACGCCCAACTCGGTTTTACGGGAAATTCTGCGCGTTGGCGCAACAAAATAAACACTACAAGCGCCGTCACAAACAAAGCCAGCGTTTGGGCCAGCGCAAAATTGAGCAGTGAAAAGGATAGCCAGTCCGTCCAAATCAAAACCCCGCAGGTAACCACCATCAACAACTTATCCAGCGAAGAAAGCAGACTGTCCAAACGATAATGCCCAAGACCAGAGATGTTAGAACGCAAAAAAAGGATGAGCTGCACCAGCACTTGGTTCACCAGCAAAATGAACAACAAGGGCAAGACATCCGCTCCATAACCCAGTACGAAAGCGGCCACGGCCATCGTAAGTGTGACGTACAGCGTGGCGAGCAACCACTTGATCGCCAGCAGGTTGGGGAAATATTTTGGCAGCAGTTGTGGGTGCTGGCTGATGTGTCGGTTGTTGAAACTTTGAATCCCGAAGTCGTTCAGGATTTGAAAAAGGTAAGCGAGGTTGAGCAGCGCGAAATAGGTACCGTAGTCTTCCCCAACGCGATTTTGCACCCCAAGGTCAATCCCAAATATAAAAATCGGCTTTATCAGGAGATTGATAAAGACGAGCAGTAGGATGTTTAAGAGGAATTCGCGCTTCAATGTTAGTAGCAGTTGGAAATAGCGGTGGGCAGTTTTACCCGCAGAAGTCCAGAGGAATGAGGGAGCGGCTTCTCTATAATAAACTTAAGTTGTGACTTATCTAAGTTCTCTCTCCGTGAGTTGTCATGTCGTAACAAAGTGAAGACAACCACACAACTCATGCCACCCGAAATTCCCTTGGCCAGAAGATTCATGGTAGTTTGGGTTGTGTAGTTTCCTCCACTTCGTTGCGGAATGACAATTCGTGGGGGAAGAACTTAAGGAACGGGGGAATTAATCAATTCCCAGCAGCAAGCAGATACAACACCGCCATTCTCACCGCTACCCCATTCTCCACCTGCTGAAGAATAATGTTGTGTGGCCCATCCGCAGCATCCGAGGAGATTTCCACCCCGCGATTGATGGGGCCGGGGTGCATTACCACAATCTCGCGGTCAAGTTCGAGCAGCATTTGACGGGTGATGCCAAAATATTGATGGTATTCGCGCAGGCTGGGAAAAAATTTGATGTCCTGTCGTTCAAGTTGAATGCGGAGTACGTTGGCTACATCGCACCAGCGCAGGGTATCGCGCACGTCGTGGCTGATTTCTACGCCCAAATCCTTGTAGTATTTCGGAATCAAAGTCGGCGGACCGCAAACGCGCACTTTTGCACCGAGTTTTTGCAGGCAAAAAACATTGCTGAGTGCCACGCGACTGTGCAGGATATCACCGATGATGGCTATTTTTTTGCCGGCCACCTCACCGAGCCTTTCGCGAATGGAAAAGGCGTCGAGCAGGGCTTGTGTGGGGTGTTCGTGGGTGCCGTCGCCAGCGTTGATAATATTGGCCGGAATTCGGCTTGAAAGATAGACACAGGCGCCGGGAGCAGGATGGCGCATCACCACCATGTCTACTTTCATGGCGAGAATGTTGTTCACCGTGTCGAGCAGGGTTTCGCCTTTGCTCACGCTGCTGCTGCTGGCGGCAAAATTCACGGTGTCGGCACTAAGACGGCGTTCGGCGAGTTCAAAGGAAACACGGGTACGGGTGCTGCTTTCAAAAAACAGGTTGGCCACCGTGATATCGCGTAGAGACGGCACTTTTTTGATGGGGCGGTTGATCACCTCTTTGAAATTATCCGCCGTTTCGAAGATGAGATGGATATCGTCTTCGATGATGTTTTTGATGCCGATCAGGTGGCGCGTTGAAAGTCTTTTCATGGCTTTTTATCAAACAACAATATCTCATCTTCTCCATGGATCTCATCCCAACGAACCTTGATGTAAGCTTCATCGAGGGCATCCACGGCAATACCAAAATAATCAGGTTGAATGGGCAGGTGGCGATTGAAGCGGCGATCTGCCAGCACCAGCAACTCCACGGCACTGGGTCGGCCATAGTCATTCAAGGCTGCCAAAGCTGCCGAGATCGTGCGCCCGGTGTACAGCACATCGTCAATCAGCAGCACTTTTTTGTCGGTGACCAGAAAGTCTATTTCATTGGGATGAGGCGCGAGCGGACCATCGGGCGTTCGGAAATCGTCGCGATGAAAGGTGATGTCCAGTTTTCCGTACTCAATTTTTTTGCCGACCAGTTGCTCTAGCCGGGCATGAATTCGGTTGGAAAGCAAGGTGCCACGTGGCTGTATGCCAATGATACAGGCATTGGAGAAGTCACCCCAGTCTTCGAGCAACTGGTGGCAGAGCCGCTCAATGGTGAGGGCAAAGCGCGGGCGGTCGAGGAGGGTTTTGCCGGGTTGCATAAGTTGGGGGCGAAGGTAGGGAATATCCAATGTTCAACAAGGAATGTCGAATGTCCAAGTGGGTGATGTGCTTCAAAAAACGTTCCAGCAATTGTTTTTAGAGGATTGACCAGTCTCGCAATATTCGAGGTGCGACTTTGAGTCGCACCTCGAATAACATCGCCTTTGAATTTGGAGAAGGTAAGTTACTATTGGCTTTGGCGGAAAGGATAAAAGTTGAGCCAAGAGCTCGATGGTATGCACCTTGCGTTCAGAAATAGTCGCTCCCATCCTTTGTAGATTTAAAATTCCTGGCAAAAATAACCCTTTTCCAAAAGACCTCAAACTTATGCAGCAACACCTCACAGCCATCTTACTTCCAACAGTAGCAACTCTGCCTCTACAACAATCAGGTCGGGCAAGGAGGCCGTTATGGCTTGTAAGCAATCAGATTAGCCGAGCCGAGGATGAGCCTCCCATTGGCATCGGTGCCTATGATTCCGCCAGAAGAACCCATTGGATCCACCAGATGAACGCGTTTACAACCATCGTTGATATCTATGCCCAGGATATCCGGGTCCCAGGGATTGGTGGAATAGTATAAAATATTACCGATTAAGGTCTGGTCGGTTGCGCCTGAATCATCCGGTTCATTCTGCCAAATGATCTGGCCGGTTTTTGGATCAAGTGCCATTAACTTTCCCGAGTTACTGTGGAAAATGAGTCGGTCGTTCCAAAACCGCAGGGTAGAGACCTTTATCTTTTCGCCCTCCTGAAGTTCCCAAATCTTCGCACCTGTGCTTGCATCAAAACAAAATACCCGAAAGCGCAGCGCTACAAATACGCGCCCGTTTCGGACATGGATGTTTCTCAGGGCCGGGAAATACTGGTCATCAGCGGGCAGTGGTATCTGCAACGTGTCTTTTTGGCTGAGGTTGAAGATCATCAGCGCTTTTTTGGTCATTTCCACAAATGCGATAACGGTATCCCCGGAGCTGGTTCTTCCAATCGCAGGATCGCCAAGATTTGTGACAATTTGAGGGTCGTTTACCTGGTAACGAAACAGTTCCTGTTGACTAGCCATATCATACAGACCAATCGCATAATCCCGATCAGACATGGTTTCTTCCCCAAAATGGCCCGCTACCATACCTTCAAAAGGCGTTATATGGCCTTCATTGTATCCATCTGTAAAATCATAGCCGATGGCACCTATTTTTTCATTGTATTGCTGTGCCAGATTTCGACGCCAGATATCATTGCGGTAATTCCAGTAGAGATAGTCTCCATCCAAAAAAAAGTTATCAATACGCTCCAGTCCCTCTCAGGCTGTACTGAATTGATTGCTCCCATCGAGGGTATTCACCGTTACCAATTGTGGGTTATTGAGCCCAATGCCATAATAAAGTTGATTCCCATGTATAAAGAAATTGGTTAACCGTTCATCTGGTGAATAAATGTAAGATTCCCATTGAAGCACAGGAGCAGGGTCATTGAGCTGGCAGGTCGGATTTTTTTTACAGCCGCCCAGGACAAGGACTCCCAAAAGGAAGGCCCAATGAATTTTAGACGTATGGATAATCATGGTGGAAGGAATTTTTAAACAAATGTAGGGCATGTCTCACATTAGTGGAGCTGCGACTCGAAGTCGCAGCTCCACTAACATTCCCTACACCTCCTGCCGCAATACCTCCAACGGCGGCTTACTCACCACTTCCCTACTATTCAACAATCCAATAATGACCGTCAAGGTCGAAATGACGATAAATGTCAATCCAAGCGGCCACCACTCGATCTGGAAGGGAATTTTAAACGCAAATACCGCTAAAGCCCAGGCTCCCGCCACCGAAAGTCCCACACCCGCCAGGCAAGACAAAGCGCCCAACAGGAAATACTCCAAGGCATTGATACTCAGTATTTGCCGACGACTGGCACCCAGCGTACGCAGCAACACACTCTCGCGAATCCGGGCAAATTTGCTCTGATAAATTGAACTGAACAACACCAGCAAACCCGTTAGGATGCTGAACATTGCCATGAACTGAATCACAAACGAAACCTTGCGCAATACCTCGTCCACGGAGCGCAAAATCTGGGTCAGGTCAATGGCCGAGACGCTCGGGTAGCGTTTCACCAAGGCGCTCTGGAACTGGGCAGATTGGTCCGCATCTTTCACTTTCGACACGATGACGTGGAATTGTGGCGCGCGTTCCAGAACACCCTTTGGAAATACTACCAGGAAATTGGTCTGAACCCGGTTGAAATCCACTTTTCGCACGCTGGCTACCTCGCAATCCAGTCGGGCACCTTGTACGTTGAAAACGATCCGGGTGCCGATAGTGGCTTTCATGGAGCGTTGCAGGTTCTCGGAAATCGAAATCTTGATCGGCTGACCGGGTGTGTGTATCCCCACCCATGCACCTTCAACAATTTCTTCGGTATCAATCAAGGTGTCCCGGAAGGTGACGCGGTACTCGCGATCCCAGACCCAGCGCGAAATACGGTCGTCGTCTGCTCGTGGGATACCACCCCTCCGACCTTCTTCGTCTTTGAGGAGCGAATCCGGGTCAGGGTGTTCTAGTTCGTATTGTTGTTTGGTTTGGCCGTCTATACTTTCCACGCGGGTGGTTACCACGCCCACTTGTTGCATGAGCGGCATTCCATGGCTGCGCACCAATTGTGCCACGCTGTCTTTGTCATTTGCTTGGATATCAAAAAGAATCATGTTGGGCTGACTGCCACTTCCAGAAAACTCAACCTGTTTCAACAACATGGTTTGAATCAAAAACAAGGTCGAAAGCAGCATCGTGCCCAACCCGATGGTGACTACAAGGAGCACCGTTTGGTTCTCTGGTCGGAATAAATTGGCGACGCCCTGCCGCACCACATAACTCAGTTTTTTGGGAAAAAATTTACGCAGCAAAAAGGTCAACAAATGAGCAACGCCCCACAACAACACAAATGCCGCCGCAATGCCTCCCATGAAGGCCAGCGTTTCCAGCCAGTCGCGCACCAACCAATACGTGAAACCAAAAAGGGTAGCAGCAATCGCAGCATAAACACCCCAACGCAGCCAGCGATTGTCGGCCTCCTGCTCTCCAAAAGAAGCCCTAAGTGTCCGCAGCGGGGAGGTTTTCAATATGCCCGAGAGCGGCAGAAGCGCAAAAAGTACCGCAACGATCACACCCAATCCAACCCCTTGAAAAAGAGCGGAATATGAGAAATCCGTGCTGACATTTTCAATAGGCAAAAGGTCTTTGACCAATACCGGAAGCAATTTTTGAATGAGCGATCCGGCCACGGCTCCTGCTACGGCTCCCAAAAGACCTATTCCTGCCACCTGCACCAAATAAACGTAAAAGGCTTTGCGGCCACTTGCCCCCAGACAGCGCAGAATAGCCACCGTGGGCAATTTATCTTTGATGTAAATGTGTACGGCACCCGCCACACCAATACAGCCGAGCAGCAGCGCAATGAAACCCACGAGGTTCAAAAAGGTGCCAAAATTGCCAAAGGCCGCCCCGATGCTTTGTTTGCGACTTTGCACGGTATCCCAGTCAAGTTTGGCTTTTTCGAGGGTTTTTTCCAGCGGTTTTATAAAAGCATCGGCATCTACGGTAGCGGGCATTTTATAAAAATACTGGTAATCAATGCGACTGCCGCGCTGTACAAGTCCCGTAGAATCAAGCCATTGTGCAGGAATAAACACAATCGGTGCTATGCTGCTGGCAATGCCCGCCCGACCGGGCGAAGAAAGCAGATCTCCTTCAATGAGAAAGGTGACATTGCCAATTTGAATGCTGTCGCCCGGTTTGATGCCAAATTGGAGCATCAGGGCATGGTCCACCAGGGCTGTTTTCCCTGTTCTGAACGTTTGCCAGGCATTTTCAGGTGCTGTTTTCCATTTCCCGTAAAATGGGTAATTGCCCTCCAAGGAGCGAATAAGCGAGAGTCGGGTGCCGCCTCCGTTTGGGAAACGGATCATGCTCACAAAATTGAGCACTTTGGCTTTTCCCACCCCGGGTTGTTCAATTTTTGTCAGAATGGAGTCTGGCGCAGGCTGATTGGCATCGAGCGAAAGGTCTGCACCGAGCAAAGTTTTCGCTTCCCGGTCAATGTCGGCCATAAGGTTGACCGAGAACGAGCGCACCGCAGTCAACGCAGCGATGCCGACCGTAATGGCGGAAATAAACAACACGAGGCGGGCGCGATTGCGGCGACTGTCGCGCCAGGCCATTTTCAGGATGAAGGACATAAGAAGGGAACAACACGAGCAGCCTTCTTAAACGAGGGCGCTCCTAGCGAGAAGTTTAAACGGGTGAGGCCCGGAAGAGTTGAGCCTACACCGGAAAAAACCGATGAACAAGCAGAAGAAAGAGACGAAACTATTTTCATAACCAATTGCCTCAGAAACAATAGGCTCTCTCATTTTAGCACTTCCATCCTAATGGGGTGGTTGAGGCAGCGGTTTTTCCATTTGATCGGCCCCCGATGGTATCAACTCCCGCTTATTGACTCATCAATCCGCAGTGTCAGGCTGCCCCGACCCGCAGGTTACCAACTTCAACGCTTCGTGTTGCATCAATATGCCTTCGCAAACAACACCCGTCGTTCACTAGGCTTTCCAGTCCGGATGCATTTGCCCGCTTCGTTCGGCCAGCCGAGCGGAATGCAACGGATGGTCGCTTTGGTTTGGGCTTTGATATCCTCCTCGGTTTCCGTTGTGCCGTCCCAATGTGCGTAGGCGAAACCGCCTTTGTTTTCTACCACATCAATCAATTCATCCCAAGTGTCTACCTTGGTAATGTGCTCGTCCCGGTAGGCTTTGGCACGGTTGAAGAGGTTGGACTGAATTTCGTCGAGCAGGCCCGCAATGTGTTCAGCGAGGTTGTCGAGCGGCACGTTGGCCTTTTCTTTGGTGTCGCGGCGCGCTACTTCTACTTGTCCGGCAGCGAGGTCGCGTTGACCGAGTCCGAGGCGCACGGGAATTCCAATCATCTCATATTCAGCGAATTTGAAGCCCGGGCGGTTTTGATCGTCGTTGTCTATTTTGACACGGATACCCTTGGCTTTGAGTTCCGCAGCGATTTTTTCAGCCACCACGGTCAGTTCATCTGAAGGCTTTGGAATAGGAATAATGACCACCTGGGTAGGCGCGATTTTAGGTGGAATAATCAGTCCGTCATCGTCGGAGTGCGTCATGATGAGACCGCCAATGAGCCGCGTAGAAACGCCCCAAGAAGTAGCCCACACATATTCCTGCTGATTTTCTTTGTTCAAAAACTGCACATTAAACGCTTTGGCAAAATTTTGCCCCAAAAAGTGCGAAGTACCCGCCTGCAATGCCTTTCCGTCCTGCATCAAAGCCTCAATGGTATAGGTGTCGTCAGCGCCGGCGAAACGTTCGTTGGCTGATTTCACACCTTTGATGACCGGCATGGCCATCCATTCTTCGGCGAATTTGGCGTACACGTCGAGGATCAGAAGCGTCTCTTTCACCGCTTCCTCCGCCGAAACGTGGGCGGTGTGGCCTTCCTGCCACAAAAATTCTGCGGTACGGAGGAAGGGACGGGTGCGCATTTCCCAGCGCACCACGTTGGCCCATTGGTTGATGAGGATGGGCAGGTCGCGATAGCTTTGAATCCAGTCGCGGTAAGTATTCCAAATGATGGCTTCGGAGGTAGGGCGCACGATGAGTTCCTCTTCGAGTTTTGCCTCGGGGTCCACCATGAGTTTGCCTGGCCTGTTGGGGTCGTTTTTGAGGCGGTAGTGCGTCACCACGGCGCATTCCTTGGCAAAGCCCTCGGCATTTTTTTCCTCGGCTTCAAAGAGGCTTTTGGGCACAAAAAGCGGGAAATAGGCGTTGACGTGGCCGGTTTCTTTGAACATGAAGTCCAATTGGTCGCGCATTTTTTCCCAAATGCCGTAGCCGTGAGGTTTGATGACCATGCATCCGCGCACAGGCGAGTTGTCGGCCAAACGGGCCTTTTGCACAATATCCAGGTACCATTGGGAGTAATCTTCGGAGCGGGGTGTTATTTCTTTTGCCATTATTTATGAAGTGATAAAGCGATGGAGTGATAAGTGATGGAGCGATGGAGTGATAAAGTGATACCTACCATTCCCCAAACATATTGGGTAAAAGCAATAAAACGATGGGCATCCATCGGTTTTCGGCCCGCAAAGATGGGGTGTTTTGGCTTTCTAAACTTTCCGAAAGTTTCAAACTTTCGGAAAGTTGCTGGAAAAAGTAGCGGTTGCACGACTTCATGCCGTGCAACCGCCCAATCGAATCAATCGTACCAATCGAAAAATCGAATTAATCCTTTCATTCCCATTTTGGCAACAAGCCTCTCAGCCCCATGTCCACAATTGTTTCGTTGGGCGTAACACCATCGCCGTAAAAATCCAATTGTCCGTTGGCGTTGGTGTCCACCCACTCAAAGCTTTGATTTACAGAGAAGGAGAGTGTGACTGTTAAATCCTGGGTTTCATCGCCCGTCACTACAAGTGGTGTGTCAAATTTTCCAGTTACCACACAAGACCCTGGTTTAATGGGGCTGGTGGCAAAAAGCGGATTTACCACCGTGGTAGAACCCGCCGGAGCTTCGCCGGAAGATATTTGGTTATAGGAATCATAGGGCGGGGTGAGGTTGGTCTCAAAAGCCCAGAAGCCCTGTTTTTTGTCGTCGTTCACAGCCAAGGTTTTGCTGCGCGGCGTAATGCTGCTGATATAAGTGTTGAATCCGACAAAAGAGGCCACCGTGCCTTTTTGCTGGATCAAATTCCCCACAATGGGAACATTGATGATGTTGAAGCGCACATCGTAGTTTTGGTAGGTCACGCTGGCGCGCACCCATTCGTAAGTGCCCGGCGGCACGTTTTTTAGAGTGATTTTGGTAAAAACCTGCCCGTCGCCGCCTTTAGCAACCTTGTCAAAGTCCACCGCGTCTTCACCACCTTTGGCGGTTTCAGCGCCTTGATACACGATGGCGCCAGTACCCAATAAAGTGAAAGCCGAAGGTGCCAGTTCAATGTAGTGGACGCTCATTTCGCGGAACTCAGGTGTCTGGGCAGAATTTCCGGCGGGAATGGGCGCTGGTTGACCGATGTTGTTCAACCGGGTTTGTGTAGCGTCGAATTTGAACTTGAATTGGAGATTCGCCTCACTGTCGGAAGTTTCTTTCTTGCAGTTGGTAAAAAGAAAAGGGACGGCGAACAAAAGGAGCATTGAACAGTTTCTCATGTACAAGAATGTGTTTGAAATGAATGCCCCAAAACGCAAATTTTGATTTCCAATTGCAGGCTCATTTTTTTTCAAAACCATTCGGGTTTCGTTTTGTTATTTTTGCCGCTGTGTACCCCGGAACGCTGTTCCGGGACACTAAAACACTTTCCGGAACAGCGTTCCGGGATACAACACTCTCTCGATGGATACAATCACTAAAAGCCCCGTAATGCTTTACACGGAGCAAACGCCGAACCCAGAGGCTCTAAAATATGTCACCAACCGGATGCTTTTCCGTGGCATCGCTGAATTCAAAGATCAGGAATTGGCCGCAGAATGGAGCCCAATGGCAAACAGCCTGATGGAATTGCCGTACATCAAAACCGTCTATTTCAACAACAACTACGTGACGGTGACGAAGGAGATGAACTATGATTGGACAGATATCATGCTGAAAATCAAAGAATTCATCAAAGATTACATCGAAAAAGACGGTCCCATCATCCGCGACGGTTTTGCCGAATACATGGAAAACGTATTGGCTACAAGCAACGCCGTGCAGTTCAGCGGTGAAGGGGGCGAAATTGCCAAAAGAGTGAAAGAATTGATTGACATGTATGTGAAACCTGCTGTTGAAATGGACGGCGGCAATATCGAATTTAAAGCGTTTGAGGCTGGCAAAGTATATGTCACCATGCAGGGCTCTTGCAGCGGTTGTCCCTCTTCTTCCGTCACGCTCAAAGCTGGCATCGAAGGTATGCTGAAGCGTATGATCCCGGAAGTGGAAGAAGTGGTGCAGGAGATGGAATAGAGGACGTTGGACTTTTGGACGTTGGACTGTTAGACTTTGGACTAACGATTTCCTCCGTTGGCTCTTAGCTGGCGGGGGAAATTTTTTTTGAGAAATAACGACCTTTGACCCTTCCCAATATCCAATATCTCCATATCCGAATATCGAAGCATCATGTCGTTGATAAAAAAACTCGCGGGGGAAACCGCCTTGTATGGTCTGAGCAGCATCGCAGGACGACTTCTGAACATGATGCTGCTCGTGCCGCTGCACACAAGGCTGCTGAACTCCACAAGCGATTATGGCGCGGTGACGGATCTCTACGCTACCTCGGCGTTCCTCATGGTGTTCTTTTCCTATCGTATGGAATCGGCTTTTTTCCGCTTCGGAACGCCCGCCGAAGACCGCGATAAAGCCTATTCCACGGGGATGCTCTCGCTTTTTGGGAGCACGGCCATCATCGCTACCCTTTTGCTGGTTTTTGCACAACCGATTGCCGATGCATTGCTATATCCGCAGCATCCGGAGTATGTACGTTGGTTCGCTCTAATACTTGCTTTCGACTGTCTGGCAGAATTGCCGTTTGCGCGTTTGAGGTTGGAACAGCGCCCAAAACGTTTCGTTTTTGTTCGACTGTGCAACATCGGGGTGAATATCACGATGAACCTTTTTTGGTTGGTTTTTTGTCCCTGGGCCGCTGAAAATGGCATGGATTGGGTTCATGCAGTGTGGCAACCGGGACTGGGGGTGGCCTATATTTTCCTCTCCAATTTGATCGCCAGTGCGATTACGATGTTGTTGTTATTGCCTCAATTTCAGGCGGTTAGGGCTAGTTTTGATAGGATTTTGTGGAAAAAAATGCTGATCTATGCTGCGCCGCTTATCGTGGTGGGCCTGGCTGGAATCGTAGACGAAATGTTCAGTCGGACGATGCTGAAATACCTGCTCCCGGGAACCCCGAAAGAAAATTTGGGGCAGCTGGGCATCTTCGGGGCAAACTATAAACTGGCCGCGCTCATCACGCTGTTCACCCAGGCTTACCGCTATGCTGCGGAGCCGTTTTTTTTCCGCCACGCGCAGGACAAAGACGCCATGCGTACCCAAGCGGAAGTGACGAAATGGTTCACTATTACAGGTGCGGCGGGGATGCTGGGCATCCTACTTTTCCTCGATGTGGTCAAAGGTTTTATTGACAGCAAATTCCACAGCGGGCTTCATGTGGTGCCTGTTTTGTTGTGTGCCAACCTGTTACTGGGTGTCTATTACAATTTTTCCGTCTGGTATCGCTTGAAAGACCGCACTGGATTGGGGGCCTGGATCTCCATTGGGGGCGCAGCGATCACCATAACGCTCAACCTTTTTCTTATTCCACTTTTTGGCTATTACGGCGCGGCTTGGGTCACATTGGCTTGTTACGCCTTTATGAGCTGGGCCACCTGGTACACCGGGAAAAAACATTATCCGGTACCCTATCGGTTGGGGCGAATGGCTTTTTATCCAGTGGTAGGGCTGACACTTTGGGCAATAAGTATGGGTCTCGTGTCCATACTGCCGATTGCAGCCATTTGGGGTGTCCGAATTCTTTTCTTTGGAGCGTTTTTAGGCCTTGTATATTGGTTAGAAATACGGAAACCCGCGCATGATTGGTAAGCTACGGATTGAACGGATGGGTCGTCTGCGTAACATCTGCGTTTTACATCTGTGTAACATCTGCGCGAAAAATGCCCCGTTGATTGCGGTGTCTCCTATGTGCAATCCGTGTCCCATTGCAACAACAAAAAGAGTTTGTTTATCTTCGCCTCGATTTATTCGTCAAACCAACAAATCCCTGCTGAAAGGCAGGAACAAATACTAAATCAGTAGCCATGGAATTACACACTTTACTCAACACCGTCCACTCCTACAACCGCTACCTCATCCTCATCGCGCTCTTTTGGGTGCTTTTCCGCTCTTGGTCGGGCTGGATGGGTAAAAAACATTATGTAAAAGCCGACAACACGGCCTCTTTGGTTTTGCTAATACTTGCACACACGCAACTGCTTACGGGCCTCATTCAGTATTTTGTCACCAGTGCTTACACTATTGGGGATATGCCCATTAGCGACCCTTGGGTGCGTTATTTTAAGATGGAGCATATCAGCGGGATGATTCTCGCGGTTGTGTTGATTCAATTGGGCCGCACTTTTTCCAAAAAAGCGCACTTGCACGAACACAAGCACAAAAAAACCGCCTTGTACACAACGGCTGCCGCCGTTATCATTACAGCGATTTTGACCATGAAAGGTTTGTTTTTGGGAACGCTGGCAAGTGTGACTGGGTAGTAGAATTTCCCTAATTTTGTGCCGTACTATACAAAAAACCTCGTAGGTCTCGAAGACCTACGAGGTTTCCTTTTCTGATTTTCTGACCATGCAAAAACCCTCCATACCAGAAGGTACCCGCGACTTTGGGCCCGAACAGGTGCGAAAGCGCAATTACATTTTCGATACAGTCCGCTCAGTGTTCGTCAAGTTTGGCTTTCAGCCGCTCGAAACGCCCGCCATGGAAAACCTGAGCACACTCACTGGAAAATATGGCGAGGAAGGCGACAAACTCCTGTTCAAAATCCTGAACAACGGTGATTTTCTCTCCGGAGCGGACGCTGAAGCCTTGGACACGAAAAACTCCGGCAAACTTACCAACAGCATCGCAAAACGTGGCCTGCGCTACGACCTTACCGTGCCATTCGCCCGCTATGTGGTGATGAACCGGGGTACTTTGAGTTTTCCCTTCAAACGTTACCAAATCCAGCCCGTTTGGCGCGCCGACCGTCCGCAACGGGGTCGTTATCGGGAGTTTTTTCAGTGTGATGTGGACGTAATCGGTTCAGAATCTTTGCTTTATGAGGCCGAACTGGTGCAGATTTACGACGAGGCTTTTGCCAAAATGAATTTGCCCGTTGTGATTAAAATCAACAACCGCAAGGTGCTTTTTGGCATCGCGGAAGCGGCGGGCATTGCAGATCGTTTTTCGGACATGACCGTGGCGATTGACAAACTCGACAAGGTGGGCATTGAAGGCGTTCGCAAAGAATTGACCGAGCGCAATGTTCCGGATGCTGCGATTGCTGTTATTGAAATAATATTAAAAACACCTGATTTTCAATCACTTAAACCTATATTTGCAAACAGCGAAACGGGCTTGAAAGGTTTGGAAGAACTCGAACGGGTGTTTCAGTTGCTGTCAAAATCGCCGCTGACGAACGAATTGAAATTTGATGTGACCCTGGCGCGTGGCTTATCCTATTACACGGGCTGCATCTTTGAAGTTTCTGCAAAGGATTACCAGATGGGCAGCATCGGCGGCGGCGGACGATACGCTGATTTGACAGGCGTGTTTGGGGTGCCGGGACTTTCGGGGGTAGGGGTTTCTTTTGGGGCCGACCGCATTTATGATGTGTTGGAAGGATTAAAACTTTTCCCTGAAAACATCTCGGAAAGTGTAAAAATTATGCTGGCTACTTTCGACGAGGCTTCCTTTGAATATGCCTTCCAATGCGCTTCAGAACTCCGGGCAGCCGGGGTGACCACGGAAATTTACCCGGAACCAGGCAAGTTGAAAAAGCAGTTTGAATACGCCGCCAAACGCGGCATTCCGTTTGTGGCTATTATTGGAGAAAGCGAAATGGAATCTAAAACCTTGACAGTTAAGGATCAAAAATCGGGAGAACAATGGACGGTGAGTGTGGGAGAAGCTGCTGAACGACTGCTTATTTCGTAAGAACACCGATTTTACTGATACCGCCGATACCACCGAATTTTTAGTTCTATGGAACACCGATTTTACCGATACCGCCGACACCACCGAATTTTTAGTTTTATAGCACACCGATTTTACGGACAACAACGAAACCGCCGAAATTAATAGTTGAAATGACACCGCTGACACCATTTCTTTTCTTTCCGCCAGGAATTTTGCTACCTTCGGTGGTATCAGCGGTGTCGGTAAAATCGGTGTTCTTTACAAATTAAAATTCAGCGGTGTCGATAAAATCGGTGTTCCAAACTTTTATCATGCTTCGTATCTTTTTACGCTCATCAATTTTTGTGCTTGCGGCTCAGATACTCTCCGCCCAGCAAACCGACTACGATGCCATCATCCAACCCGTAGACGCCAAAGCCCGCGACATTGGGGAGTATATGGTGCAACTAGCCTGGCTCAACAGCCCGGAAGGTCGTATTGCCGAAAACGAACTGCTGAATGCCCGGAGCGAGAACAAAAACACCCGGAAAGAATGGATGCGTGATGTGAACGCCTCGTTCAACTTCAACGAATCCAACCTCAAAGGCGCAGATACTCTGGGCAACGTTTTTTTTCCACGCTATAACTTCGGACTCACCTTGAATTTGTACAACATCCTGAGTCAGAAGGAAAAAAACAACATTGGTCGCCGACGGATGAGCATCGCTGATGAACGTATCCACCTGCGCAAACGCGAAATCCGGGCCGATGCGCTGACGGCCTGGGCCAATTTCCACCTCGCCCGAGAAATTTTTAAAGAGCGTAGTACGGTGGAACTGGATTTGAACAACAATTTCATCCTGATCCAACAACTATATAAAAGCGACGAAGCCACTCTGGAACAATACACCACCACCTCTGCCACCTACTACGAGGCCCGCGAAGCGCGGATTCGTGCCCAAACCGAGGCGGAAATTGCCAAATTCAAACTGGAAGAAATTATTGGCCTTCGCTGGGAGCAGGTGCAGCACCCTTCAAAAGAAGACTGAGGATTTTTAGACAGTTGGACGTTGGACTTGCTACTTTTGCCCTTCTAGAACACATTAACACACTATAATTTTTCCATGAAAAATCTCCCGATCATTCTCAATATCATCTTGTTTGCCTTGGTGGGCCACCTATATTATTTGAACTCAAAAAACGCAAAACCTGCTGACGGGCAAGCGATTATGCCGCCCTCCTCGCAAGCAGCCGGGGCACGCATCGCATATATCCACGCTGACACGCTCGATGCTCAATATGAATGGCTGAAAGAGCAAAAGGCGGCCATTCAGGAGCGTATGAGCTCTGCCGAGAAAAACCTTTCTGCCAGAGAAGAGGGCCTTTTGAAGGAAGCGGAGGGTTTGCAAAGGAAATTCCAAGAAGGGAATATGACCCAAGCTGAAGCGGAAAAACACCAGGCGAGCCTTATGCAGCGTGGACAAAAACTTGAAGAAGAAAAAATGCGGCTGGGCAAAACGCTCAACGAAGAGCAGAAAAAAGCCTTCAACGAACTCTACGCCAACATAGAAGCCAAACTCAAAACGCTCTCCTCGCAGATCGGCTACGACTACATTCTTTCTTATTCGCGTGGAGGTCAAATCCTGCTCGCCAACGACAGTCTCGACATCACCAAACAGGTGCTTGAATTGCTCAACGCAAAAGAAAAATAATTTGAAAATGTGGTCAATTCTATAAATGTGGTCAATGTGGTCAATGCGGCACATTCTCACATTGACCATATTTATCACATTGACCACATTATCGAATTGACCACATTACCACCATGACCAACATCTCTCTTCGCCGGGCCACGGAAACCGATATCCCGCTCATTAGTCAGTTGGCCGAACAAATCTGGTGGGAGCATTACCCGAGTATCATCAGCGATGAACAGATCGCCTATATGCTCGAATTGATATACAGTGATTCAGCACTTCGACAGCAAATGGAGGCGGAGGGGCAGGAATTCTGGTTGCCGACGAAGAATGGACAAGTTCTCGGTTTCCTGGCAGTTAGCCGAAAAGAGGAAGGTGGTTTTTTCCTCCACAAATTCTATTTGGATAACCGCGAAAAGGGATTAGGAACCATTATTTTTGAACTTTTACTCGCCCAATATCCTGACTTGCGCACACTCCGTTTGCGCGTGAACCGCCGCAACTTTAAAAGTGTGAACTTCTATTTTAAAATCGGTTTTCGCATCGAATTCTGCACTGATACGCCCTTTGGAGAGGGCTATGTAATGGATGATTTTCAAATGGTTTTTGGTTCTGGAAAACTTGCAGGAAGCTCAGAGTAGCAGGTATCAATTTATCACTTTTACCCGCCGAAGCGCATCACTCCATCATTTTATCACTCCATCACCCATGCTCTCCGTCCATTCCGACCCTTATTTTATGAAACAAGCCCTCGCCGAAGCTGAAAAAGCCTACGAAGCGGGTGAGGTGCCGGTCGGCGCAGTCATCGTTTGCGAAGGCCGCATAATTGCCCGGGCGCACAACCAAACAGAAATGCTGACGGATGTGACCGCCCACGCAGAGATTCTTGCGCTCACTGCCGCCAGCAGCCATTTGGGCAGCAAATATTTGACCGATTGCACGCTTTACATTACCCTCGAACCTTGCGTGATGTGCGCGGGTGCGTTGGCGTGGGCGCAAATGGGTCGAGTGGTTTATGCCGCTTCCGACGAAAAGCGCGGCTTCATGCTTTTTGGTGGCAAAGACCTCCTGCACCCAAAAACGAAGCTGGAAATGGGTATTATGGAAGAAGAGTGCGGCGCCTTGGTGACCGCGTTTTTTCGGGCTAAAAGAAACGGATGACATAATGAGCGTCTCACTTCAAGTGAGACTCTCATTATGCCTTTCTACCTTTGCAAACTTGCCAACTGCAAGGTTCAATGGTCATGACCCTATCCGCTCGTATAAACCAGTTTTTCACTCCGAACCGAATCCAATGGCTTGGAGCATTGGCGGCGGCCCTGTTTCTGTTGTTGCTGGCCCGACCCATCTTCAAAGATTACTTCACGCGCCCCAACTCGATGATGTATTCCTTTGGCGGCGACGCCTTGGTGCTTTATTACAATGCGGCCTACCATACGCGTTATGACCATGATGCCACGCTGCGCAATATGAATTACCCGGATGGTGAGTATATCTATCTCACGGATGCTCAAGGGGCGGTTTCCAATACCTTACAATGGATTAACCGCCACGTCGCCGATATTTCAGGGCAAACGGTCGGTATTGTCAACGCGCTGAATTTGTACTTGCTTTTCGCAGCAGTGGTATTGGTTTTTTTCCTGTTGCGGGCTTTGAAGGCACACCTTTTTACAGCCATTTTGTTCTCGCCATTGATTGTGCTGCTTTCCCCGCAGATAAGCCGGTTAGGTGGGCATTTTGGTTTGGCCTACCCCTTCCTGATCCCGATGGGTATGTTGTGGTTTTTGAGAAAATACAGGGTGGGGCGTTTGGAAAAACGCGACGCGCTCATGCTGGCAGTTTCGGTGTTTTTTACCTTCAACAATCCATATACAGGCTTTAATGTCAATTTTTTCCTGCTTTTGGCAGGGATGCTGCTATTTGCTGCAGAAGGTTTCAAACTAAAAAAATGGAAGCGCCCGGCCATCATATCCGGTATGGGATTTTTGGTGCTGGTATTGGTTTTTCTCAATTTTAAGCTGTTCGACCCCGTACACGACCGAATGGATCCGCAATGGGGTTTCTTTGATTATCATGCGAGCTTCGAGGGCTTGTTTCACCCACCCCGCTCCTTCCTGCATGACTGGCTGATGCGACACAAGATCATGATCACAGAGATCGAATTCGAGGCGATGCTAAACGTAGGCATTGTGACCACCCTGGCTTTGGCCGTGATGCTGCTGATGACGATAGCGGGCGTTTTTTACCGCAAAAACAAACCCACATTGCAGCGACTTGCGCCAGAGCACCGCATTATATTGGGGGCTACGTTGCTGCTCTTTCTGCTGGCTGCGAATACCAGTTTGTTGCCAATTTCTCGGGAGTGGATGGAGGCAAATACGAGTTGGCTTTTGATGTTCAAAGCTTCTGGCCGACTGGGCTGGGGTTTTTATTTCGCGTTGACGGTGACTGGGGCCCTATTCATTGACCGGCTCTTTCGGATTACTTCCCCTTGGTTTATGGCTGCGCTGTTCTCGCTTTTATTGGCAGCCGTTTGGAACGCGGAGATAAACCAATACATACGCCCAAAATTCAAAGAGGTTTTTCAGGCCAATTTTTTTAACCGCGAACACGAACAGGAGATCTTGGATGTATTGAGCCAAAATAAGATAGACGCTGGTCAATATCAAGCCATCCTGTGCCTCCCTAAAATGATGGCCTGGTCAGACAAAATTTTGTCTGAGATTAATTACAGGACCCAGATATATAGCACAAGAATCTCCATGGCCACGGGCTTGCCAATGGTGAATTCGATGCTTTCGCGGATTGGTTTACAGCATACGCTGGAACGCGTTCAGATGCTGGCGAACCCCTTGGTTGAACGGACCATGCTCCAAAAATTCCCGAATCAAAAAGATATTCTTCTGGTGGTTGGATCGGACGCCATCCCGGAACTCAAAACGGGCGAACAATATTTGCTGGATATTTCGGAACGGGTGGCCCAAACCAAGGACTTCTCCCTCTATCGCTTGCGTTTGGCCGATTTAGTGAACAGCAAGGCGGTGCAGGACGCAAAAACCGCATTCCATAGCGGCATATTTCCGGCGCCAAGCATTCACCTGGGTTATGATGAGCAGCCCTCGGATCTGGCTTTTTATGGCGCAGGCTGCCGACAAACCAAAGCAAAGGAGGACGAAGTTTTTGATTTTACCTCGCCCTTTGAGCGCGACACACAGATGGTTTTTTCAGGCTGGACGTATGTGGATCCAGGCCAATGGAGCGCAGGCTTCTGGCTCTTCAGCATTCGCGACGCTGCGGGTGCGGAGTTGGAAAATTTTAAAGTTGAAACCAGGCAATGCAATGATATTCAGGGCAATTGGATCCGGGGCGAAGCCAAAGTTTGGTTGCCACGCGGAGGTCATTTGCAGGTGAAGAGTTACGGCCATAAGGCGATTCTGATTGACGAGGTAATGCTTTGGCCCAAGGGAGTTTCGCCGATTGTCAATGACCCCAATGCCGAGACGTTTTTGTTTGAGAATTTTAAGGTGAGGAAGTGAGGGTATAAGCCACGAATTGCACTGATTTTCACGAATCAAGTTTTAGTGTAAATTGGTGCAATTCGTGGCAAAAATAAGCGCGTACTAAAACTGTTTCCTTTTCAACAAAAAAACAGGCCTTATCCGGTGCGGATTCAACCAGGATTCTGCCGTATGGAGAAAATATTCGTCGCCCTCAGTCCGCGCATTTTTAAGTGCTGTTTGCCACACAAATTCTGGTAACAGGAAATAACCACCTCCTAAATTTTTGATTTTCAATGCATTTTCTGGTCCTGCGAAATAGCGAAGCGTTTGTCCCTGGACTCTGGCCGCGATGCGCCAGAGCTTGCTGGAATCCACAGTGTATTCAGGTAGCCAAGGCATGGCATCCATGCCCGTTGTGAAGGTGAAATACTCGGCGAGTGCGTTATGGGCGATGAATAGCTCGGGTTTGTCGTGAGCTGAACTTTCTGAAAGTTTAGAACTGTCGGGAAGTTGAGATTGGACGTTTGTTGTCACCCTTTTAAACAAGGCATAATCCGGGTCGTGCAGATTGGGTGAATAAGATTTCCAGGAAAAAAACGAAGTTGCAATAAGCGCCAGGAAAGCTATTATCGAGGCCTTTTTAGAAACATTTTGAAAGTCAAAAGCCATAGGTACGATCAGCACAAACACCAAAAACATCCGCCACGCCAAGCCCGTGAGCGACCATTCCAAAAACGGGAAAAGCAATAGTCCGCAGAGCCAGAAAAGCGCCGGATTTGAAATGCCCTTTGGGTGTTTCCAAAGGATTAAGCCTCCTACCCACTTTACCCGCCGAAGCTTTAGCAAAGGAGGGCCAATAATCACCATCAAAATTTCAAACATCCACCAGCCACTGATACGCTCCATGCCGAAAGACTGGACAAAGGACCAAGGGGCAAATTGAGCTTGCCAGTTCAGCATTCCTTTGAGTCGCCCCGAGTCTGCAAAATGGCTCAGGCCAGGGAAAAATTCTCCGGCCAATAAAAATACTCCGAGCAAGCCCCCCATCGCGAGCAGCACTTTTTGAAGAAAAAACTTGTTAAAAAAACGTTCTTTGTACCGAAACCCCAGCCACAAAAAAAGATACAAAACGGCCAATCCAAACATCATCCGATGTCCGAAATAATTGATTATCAGTAGAAAAATCGGAATTTCAAGCCAGGCCCGTTGCCTCGATACTGCCCACTCCAAAGAGCGCACAAAGGCTACAAAAAGCACCAGCCCCAGTAAATTCTTTGGGTACTGCGCTGCGAAATACGTCAGTTGTGGAGAAAACAAAAACCAAGCCCCCAGCAAAGGCAAGGACTGGCCACGACGACAGACCAACAGCGTGAAAATTCCGCATAAAACCGCTGCACCCGCCTTCAAGGCTAGCACATAATCGCCTGTAAACCAGTAGAAAAGCCGCAGGTATGGGTAAATCAGCGAGGCTTCTGGCGAGTGCATGTGCCCGCTTTCTTCCAAAGATTTTATCTGAACGAGGTAGAAGTAACTATCCCAGCCGGTGGCGAAGGGAGTTTGGGTGAAGGCCCACAGGCGGAGTAGGGCTGAGATAAGGGCTAGTCCGATTGGGATAATAGAAGATTTTACGGTGAACATGGAATATTTGATGGCGCAAGATAAGTTGCTCTAAATTTCCTTATCTTTGACTACACATTTACTTCGCTTCGCCATTTTAAAAGTTTAGTAAGTGTAGGAGATTTCGCCCTAATAATTTAAGATGATTGACAATCCTTACATATTTTTGTCTTCTAGAAAAAGCACTTGGTTTGTCTTTGAAAGTGAAGGCATGATTGGAAAAATCCCAAAACTTGTAACATTTGAACATTATGGAGAAAACAGGTGGAACGTGGGCTTTGGTGATTTAAAAAGGGGCATTGCCAATGATAGCGCAATTTCCAACAATGGAGATGTTTCACGTGTTTTGAACACAATTGCGCAAATCATTTATGAATTTTTTTCAGAGCACCCAGATTCAATTTTACAAATCAAACCGATTGATGAAAAACGTAAGAAGCTTTACAATCTAATATTTCAAAGACATTTTGATTCGATCCGCACAGATTTTCAAATCAAAGGCTTACGTGAAGAGGCATTTGAAGCATATTCGCCGGATGAGTTTTATGATAGTTTTGAAATCAGTCTAATTTTTAAGACATGAAGCAACAGAAAAAATCTTTATCCTTTGATGATGCCCTACAAGATTCGGCCTATGAACACTTGTGGGATACGCTCCGATATTTGGAAACAGCCAAATTCGCCGATCTTTTTCCAGAAAAACACCTCCTTACTTTAAAATCTCTAACTGCTCAAAAATTGAAAGCCCTGCATCGTGAATCTCCATTTTCTCCCTTAAAAGATGTGGTAACACACGCTTTGGAAAACCTACCTGATGACACCTCCGCTGCCTTGGTCCTGGAAATGACCAGATTCACCATCGAAAAATGGGAATCAATGACAGAGAAGGCAGTAACAGCAGCCTGATTTCATTTAACTTTTTACAGAAAGGGGATTTCGCAGCCACGTGCTGGGAAATCCCCTTAATTTTGTCCCTCAAATTTTTACAAACCGCCCACTCCGTTCGTATGGGGCACGGGCACCCGACTCTAGTATGGCCGGGCTAAACACTTTTTTTCATGATTAACATAACATTCCCCGACGGCAACATTCGTCAGTATGCCGCCGGCGTGACCGCCTTGGACGTAGCAAAAAGCATCAGCGAGGGTCTGGCCCGCGTTGTGCTGGCCGCCTCCGTCAACGGCGAGGTGCGCGATCTGAGTCGCCCGATTGACTCGGATGCTACCATCACTTTCCACAAATGGGAAGACAAAGAAGGCAAACAGACCTTCTGGCACTCCTCGGCGCACCTGTTGGCCGAAGCCATTGAAGCGCTGCACCCCGGCACCAAATTTGGCATCGGGCCCGCCATTGAAAACGGGTTTTACTACGACATTGACTCGGGCGACAAACCGCTGACCTTTGCCGATCTGCCCGCCATTGAGCAAAAAGTGCTCGAATTGGCGCGTCAAAAAAGCGAGTACAAGCGCAGCGAAGTCTCCAAAGCCGATGCCATCCAGTATTTCACCGAAAAAGGCGACCCGTACAAACTCGAACTCATTGATGGCTTGCAGGACGGACAAATCACGTTTTACCAGCAAGGCAATTTCACCGATCTCTGCAAGGGGCCGCACATCCCCAGCACAGAAAATATCAAAGCGGTGAAAATCCTCAACCTCGCTGGAGCTTACTGGCGTGGGGATATTGCACGTCAGCAACTTACGCGTGTTTACGCCATCACTTTCCCCAAACAAAAGGAACTGGAGGAATACCTGA
>Ga0247843_1001527_pt1 | contig 46449 bp, 34 predicted proteins | sample LaCruzMarch2017__FD_192420 | JGI IMG/M metagenome (GOLD analysis project Ga0247843, IMG submission 192420) | Freshwater microbial communities from meromictic Lake La Cruz, Castile-La Mancha, Spain - LaCruzMarch2017_8m | ecosystem: Environmental > Aquatic > Freshwater > Lake | place: Spain...
ATCATCGCCCAGTCGCCCGCGAGCCCACCTTGCGTGTCCATGGCGCTGCCGTGCCCGACCCGGAGCTCTCGCGCAATCGCAATCTCACGAGGGCTACCGACGATCGCAGCTTAACGCCTATGGGGCTTGCCCCGCCCGCACTGCAATCGACGATTGACGCTTAGGACCCGCTTCCCCCGCACGGCCGAGGGGACGGCGACCCCGCCACGCCGGGCGCCTCATCCGATAGCGCCCCGGCGCCCATGCGGAACGGGCGCGGCCGTGTCGTCTCCTCGGCCCTCAGGGCGGCGTCCTCAAAAACTCTGGTTTTCCAGGCCTGCTCGTCGCCGCGGGCTGAAGCCCACGGCACGGTGCAGTGAAGGCCGCCGAGCGGCCTGTTCGATGTCATCGCCAGTGGTCAGCCCGCTTGCGGGCTTCACTGGCGGTGCCGTGGGCTTCCGCCCGCGGCGACGAGCAGGCCTGGAAAACCAGAGCTTTTGAGGACGCCGCCCTGCCTCGGCCCTGCGGGGGCCCCACTCCAGACACTGCACTGACCTTCAATGAGCCACGGACGGTCATGGATCGCCGGGTTTTCGCCCGGTCGCCGCGGTGAACTGTGAAGTGCGTCGGATCATCGGAGTCGCGCCTTCGTACGAGGCTCCAGTCGGGTGACGGCGGTCTCCGCCGTCGAGGTAATCGATCCACGCTGTGTGCGGCGCCTCCGCGCGGGCCGCACGGGGGTGCGCGCGAGGGGCATCCGGGCCTGCTCGGGGGTGCGGTCGGCCTTGCGGCCGTTGCACGTCGCGCAGCAGGTCACGATGCCCCGGATGATCTCGTCGTAGGCCTCCACCATCTCGGCCTTGCCCAGGAAGAGCAGCGTGACGGCGCGCTGCCACGAGATGATCTTCAGCGGCTCGAAGGTGGCGTTGAGCAGGAGCTTGGCAGACATCGGCGTAGGCTCTCTCGTTCAGGGTTTCTGTTTTCGACGCGTGAGATTCATGGAGTGTTGGGTGACATTCCGGGGTTGTGGGGTGGCGCGGGCTTCATCCGACCACCCGGTTGTTCAATGGACATCGGGCATGACCGACCGTCGTGCCCGCCGCGGGAATGGCCGCGGGCACTCCGTTGAAGACAATGAAAAAGGCCGCTGCCCTCCCAAGATGTCTGGTGGAGGAGCAGCGGCCTCTCGTGGGCCCCGTTGGAGTCGTTGCCGGTAACTACCCGGCGGCTGACTCCGCTCCTCTCACCCGCCACGTCCGCCGCGGGTGATCGCCGATGGCGCAGGCTTCGCCGCCGCAAAAACCGCGGTAATCGCGGGTGTTGGCGAGGGGCGAAGGCTTCGTCTGGCTGCGCGTGATCGGCATGGTGGGTGGTTGAAGAGACGACCTCAAACGACAGTCATGGAGATACGAGCCGTCGATGGCATTGCCAGACCACTAGATGCACGGTCAAGCGAGTCGCTTCATTTTTCTTGGTACATGATTGAGAATGCCCGGTCAGCCCGGCCGGACGATCCATCCCTCGACGAGCACCTTCGCGGCGTTGGGGCCGGTGATGGGCGGCGGTGTCCAGAAGCCGCGGGTGCCGAGGTGCGCCGCGACGAGGGCGAGCACGGCGTCGAGGGCGTCGCCGCCAATGTCCTGCGCGCAGGCGTTGGCCACCGGGGCGGGCAGCTCGAGCCGCAGCCCGAGGGCGCCGAGGGCCTCCGGGAGCGCGCGGATGACGGCGTAGCGCTCGGCGGTCACCTCGTTGAGCGACGCGCCCCCCTCGGAGGGCGCCGCGCGGTGCAGGGTGTACGGCAGGCCCAGCAGGCGGAGCATCGCCGCGGGGAGGGCCTCGATGACGACCGGCTGCGCGGGGTTGAACTCCAGCGCGTCGAAGGGCAGCACGGTGACGTGGTTGCGCACCGGGGCGAGCGCGCGGGCGAAGGCCCCGAGGGCGCGCCAGCAGGGCGGCCGCGGGGCGGTGATGGACGTGGCGCCGTGGGTGATGGCCTCGGTGTGGCGCAGGGCGCCCGGGTGCGACGCGGCGAAGGAGGCCCAGCGCGCGTCGACCAGCGAGGGGGCGGCGGTGGCGAGCTGGTGGAGCACCTGCGAGCCGTTGAGCACCATGCCGACGAGGTCGCGCGCGAGGCCCACCGGGACGCCGAGGGGCGCGTCGACGGCCAGCACGCGCGGGGCGCCGCGGGCGAGGCGGTCGGCGAAGGTGGCGCCGACGCGGTCGATGCCGTCGACGACGAGGGCGCCGGCGCGGTCGCTGCCCCAGGCGATGTGCGTAGGGTTGGGGGGCTTGGCGGAGCTGAAGCGCACCCCCACCAGGTCGAGGTTCTCCATGGCGGGCGCATTGTGCCGCGCGGCGGGAGCGGTGGATAGTGCGCGCGATGTTCCGGATGCCCGTCGACGCGACGCTCGACCTCGTGCTGCTCGAGCCGCGCCACGCGGCGATGCTCTTCTCGCTGGTCGACGACAACCGCGCGCACCTCCGGCGCTACCTGCCCTGGGTCGACGGCACCCGCGCCGTGCAGGACTCGATGCAGTACATCACGGCGTCGCTGGAGCAGTTCGCGCGCTCGCAGTCCCTCCAGGTGGGCATCTTCAGCGAGAACACCCTCGCGGGGATGTGCGGCTACCACCTCATCGACTGGAACAACCGCCGCACCGGCATCGGCTACTGGCTGGCCCAGGGGCACCAGGGCAAGGGGCTGATGACCCGGGCGGTGCGCGCGCTCACCACGCACGGCTTCGGGTCGCTGGGCCTGCACCGGATGGAGATCCACGCGGCGACGGAGAACGTGAAGTCCCGCGCTGTGGCCGAGCGCCTGGGCTTCACCCAGGAGGGCGTGGCGAAGGGCGCCGAGTGGCTGCACCAGCGCTGGGTCGACCACGCCGTGTACGCGATGCTGCCCGACCGCTGGCGGGGGTAAAGAGGCGGTTGACAACGGCCCCGCCCCGGGGCGCTCTCGGGAGAGGACCCTCGATGACCACCCCGACCTTCTGCTTCCGCACCTGGGCCGAGCTCACCCGGGACGAGCTCTACGCGCTGATGGCCCTCCGGCAGGAGGTCTTCGTGGTGGAGCAGCGCTGCCCCTACCTCGACGCCGACGGCTACGACCCGCAGGCGTCGCACCTCTGGTCGACGGGCGAGGGCGACGATCGCCCGGTCGCGTACTGCCGCATCTTCCGGGCGGGCGTGAAGTACCCCGAGGCGAGCATCGGGCGGGTGGCGAGCGCGGGCGCGGCGCGGCGCACCGGGGCGGGGCGCGCGCTGATGGCCGAGGCGCTGCGGCGCATGGACGCGGCCGCGGGCGGGACGGCGGCGGTGCGCATCTCGGCGCAGTCGTACCTCCAGCGCTTCTACGAGGGCTTCGGGTTCCGGGTGGTGTCGGCGCCGTACCTCGAGGACGACATCCCCCACGTCGAGATGCTGCGCGGCGGCTGAGCCCCGTCGGATACACTGCGCCGACGATGTCCTTCCGCTTCTCCGTGAGCGCCGTCGACCCGGGCTCGCGCGCGCGCCGCGGCGCGATCATCACCCCGCACGGCCGGGCCGAGACGCCCGCCTTCATGACCGTCGGCACGCGCGCCACGGTCACCGGCCTCACGCCCGCGGACCTTCGCGAGGTGGGCGCCCAGGTGGTGCTCGGCAACACGTACCACCTGATGCTGCGCCCGGGCATCGAGGCCTTCCGGCGCGTCGGCGGCGTGCACCGCTTCATGGGCTGGGACGGCCCGATGCTCACCGACTCCGGCGGCTACCAGATCTTCTCGCTGCCGGGCGACCGCACCATCAACGAGCGCGGCGCGCGCTTCCGCAGCTACATCGACCAGAGCTTCCACCTGCTGTCGCCCGAGCGCTCGATCGAGCTCCAGACGGCCATCGGCGCCGACATCATGATGGTGCTCGACGTGTGCGTCGACGCGCGCTCCGACGAGGCCACCACCCGCGCCGCGATGGAGCGCACCCACCGCTGGGCGCTGCGCTCGCTCGCCGCGCGCACCGAGTCCCCGCAGGCGCTCTTCGCCATCATGCAGGGGGGTGTATTCCCCGAGCTGCGCAAGGCCTCGGCGGGCTTCCTCACCGACCACCCCTTCGACGGCTTTGCGATCGGGGGCCTCGCGGTCGGCGACACCCGCGCGCAGCGCGAGGACATCACCCACTACGCCGCCGAGCTTCTGCCGCCCGACCGGCCGCGCTACCTGATGGGCGTCGGCACGCCGCCCGACCTGCTGCACGCCATGCTGGGCGGGGTCGACATGTTCGATTGCATCCTGCCGACCAACCTGGCGTGGCAGGCGACGGCCTTCACCTCGACGGGCCGGGTGAAGCTCACCCGCGGGGCGCACGCCCGCGACGACAACCCCCTCGACGCGACCTGCCCCTGCGCGACCTGCACCGCCTTCAGCCGGGCCTACCTGCACCACCTGTTCAAGTGCGACGAGCCGCTGGGCGCGCGGCTGCTCTCGATGCACAACCTCACGCACTATCAGGCGCTGATGACCGAGGCGCGCGCGGCGATCACCGCGGGCACCTACGCGGCCTACGCGCGGGAGAAGCTGGAGGCCATCGACCGGCACGAGCACGGCGGCCGGCGCATGGGCGCGGCGACGGAGCCCTGAGCGGGGGGAGGGGGCCTTCGAGCGGTCGGGGCCTTCCCCCGTGGTTGTTCCGGGGCTAGCGTGCGGCCGCACTACTGAATGGCGATTCAGTGGAACCCACAGGAGCGGTCAATCTCATGGCAGACGAACTTCGGTTTGACGGGCGGGTGGCGATCGTCACGGGCGCGGGCAACGGGCTGGGGCGCTCGCACGCGCTGCTGCTGGCGCGGCGCGGCGCGAAGGTGGTCATCAACGACCTCGGCGGCTCGCACACGGGCGGCGGCAAGAGCAGCGCGGCGGCCGACGCGGTGGTCGAGGAGATCCGCGCGGGCGGCGGCGAGGCCGTGGCCAACTACGACTCGGTGGAAGACGGCGCGGCCATCGTGAAGAGCGCGATCGACGCCTTCGGGCGCGTCGACATCGTGGTCAACAACGCCGGCATCCTGCGCGACGTCTCCTTCCAGAAGATGACCGCCGACGACTGGGACCTCGTGTACCGGGTGCACGTCCTCGGGGCGTACCGGGTGACCGCCGCGGCGTGGCCGCACCTGCGCGAGCAGAAGTACGGGCGCGTGGTGTTCACCTCCTCGGCGGCGGGCATCTACGGCAACTTCGGGCAGGCCAACTACTCGATGGCCAAGCTCGGGCTCGTCGGCTTCGCGAGCACCCTCGCGCTGGAGGGCAAGAAGAACAACGTGGTGGTCAACACCATCGCCCCCATCGCCGGCTCGCGCATGACCGAGACCGTGCTCCCGAAGGACCTCCTCGACAGCCTGAAGCCCGAGTTCGTCTCCCCGCTGGTCGCCTGGCTCTGCCACGAGGGCAACACCGACTCGGGCGGCCTCTTCGAGGTCGGCGGCGGCTTCATGGGCAAGCTCCGCTGGGAGCGCACCGCGGGCACCACCTTCCGCCTCGGCCGCGGCTTCGGCCCCGAGCAGGTGAAGGCCCGCTGGGGCGAGATCACCGACTTCGCGAAGAGCGAGCGCCCCGCGTCGGTCACCGAGTCCATGGCCCCGATCATGGCCAATGTGGAGGCCGGTCCCTCCAAGGGCGGCAACGACTTCATCGACGTCGACGCGGCGCTCGGGTACCAGTTCCCGGAATACACCAGCCGGTATGACGAGCGCGACCTCGCCCTCTACGCGCTGGGCGTGGGCGCCAGCCGCAACCCCGTCGACGCCACCGACCTCCAGTACGTCTACGAGCTCAACGAGGGCTTCCAGGCGCTGCCCACCTACGCCGTGGTGCCGGTGGTGAATGGCATCCTCGACATGGGCCGCCGCGGCGAGACCGCGCCGGGGCTCAACTTCGGGCTCGACCGCATCCTGCACGGCGAGCAGTACACCGAGCTGCTGCGCCCGCTGCCGGCGAAGCAGAAGCTCACCCACCGCGCCCGGGTGAAGGCCATCTACGACAAGGGCAAGGGGGCCGTGGTCGTCAACGAGACGAAGTCCTACGACGAGGACGGCGAGCTCCTGGCCATCAACGAGGTGACCACCTTCGTGCGCGGCGCCGGCGGCTGGGGCGGCGACCGGGGCCCGAGCGCCGACGTCAACGTGCCGCCGGACCGCGCGCCCGACGCCGTGCTCGAAGACAAGACCAGCGACTCGCAGGCGCTGCTCTACCGCCTCTCCGGCGACTGGAACCCCCTGCACGCCGACCCCGGCTTCGCGGGGGCCTTCGGGTACGCGAAGCCCATCCTGCACGGGCTGTGTTCGTTCGGGTACGCCGGGCGGCACGTGCTCAAGGCCTTCACGGACGGCGACACGCGGCGCTTCAAGTCCATCAAGGTGCGCTTCGCGGACACGGTGTTTCCGGGCGAGACCCTCGTCACGGAGATGTGGAAGGAGTCGGACACGCGGGTGGTGTTCCGCTGCAAGGTGAAGGAGCGCGACAAGGTCGTGATCTCCAACGCCGCGGTGGAGCTGTACGCCGAGGTGCCGCAGAAGAAGTCGAAGGCGGCGGCGAGCGCGGCGCCCGCGAAGGCGGAGACGGCCGCGGCCCCCGCGGCGGCGGGGAAGATCACCAGCGGGCTGGTGTTCGAGGCGATCGGCGCCTACCTCACGAAGAACCCCGACGTGGCCTCGAAGGTGGGCACGGTGTTCCAGTTCAAGCTCGCCGAGCCGACGTCGCAGTGGACGCTCGACCTCAAGCTGAACAAGGTGGCCCGGGGCGAGACCGCGGTGCCCGAGTGCACCCTCGAGCTGAGCGACGCGGACTTCATGGCCATGACCGAGGGCAAGGCCAACCCGATGAAGCTCTTCACCACCGGGAAGCTCAAGATCTCGGGCAACGTGATGGCCTCGCAGAAGCTCGACTTCCTCACGAAGATCGACCGCAAGGCCATGGAGGCCGCGGCGGCCGGGGTGGTGGCGAGCGCGGCGCCCGCGGCGGCGGCGGCGGCGCCTGCGGCGGCGGAGGCCCCGAGGGCCGAGGCGAAGGCCCCGGCGGTGTTCAAGGCGCTGGCCGGGCGCCTCGCGGCCAACCCCGCGCTGGGCGCGGAGCTCGGCGCGGTGGTGCAGTTCAACGTGACGGGGCCCGACGGGCAGTGGGTGGTCGACGGCGCGGCGGTGACGCCGGGGCGCAACCCCGCGGCGGCGGCCTTCGTGACGGTGTCCGACGACGACCTCGCGGCGCTGGCCGCGGGCGCGGCGGACGCGCGGACGCTGTTCATGCACGGCAAGCTGCGGGTGGACGGCGACGTGCGGGTGGCGCACCGCCTCGGTGTGTTGAAGAACGCGTGATCGGACGACTGGCAACCACGAACGACGGAGTGAGGTAAAGCGACGATGGGACGACGCGTGAACGTGATCGGTGTCGGCATGGTGAAGTTCGCCAAGCCCGGCGCGAGCGAGGAGTACAACGTCATGGCCTCGAAGGCGGCGCGCGGGGCGCTCGCCGATGCGGGCGTGCCGTACGGCGAGGTCGAGCAGGCGTACGCGGGCTACGTCTATGGAGACAGCACCTGCGGGCAGCGCGCGGTGTACGAGGTGGGGCTCACGGGCATCCCCGTGTTCAACGTGAACAACAACTGCTCCACCGGGTCGAGCGCGCTGATGCTGGCCAAGCAGGCGATCGAAGGGGGCGTGGCGGAGTGCGTGATCGCCATCGGCTTCGAGCAGATGGAGAAGGGCGCGCTGCAGGCCAAGTGGACCGACCGCACCAACCCCCTCGACAAGCACGTCGGGGTGATGAACGACGCGCAGGGCGTCAACCAGGCGCCCTTCGCGGCGCAGATGTTCGGCGGCGCGGGCCGCGAGTACCGCTGGCGCTATGGCACCAAGAAGGAGACCTTCGGCAAGATCGCCTGGAAGGCCCGGCAGCACGCCAACCGCAACCCCTACGCGCTCTTCAGCGACACGCTCACGCTCGACGAGATCATGGCCGCGCCGGAGGTCTTCGACCCGCTGACGCGCTACCAGTGCTGCCCGCCCACCTGCGGCGCGGCCGCGGCGGTGCTGTGCTCCGAGGAGTTCGCGCGCCGGCACGGCATCGCCAACCCCGTGTACATCGCGGGTCAGGCCATGACCACGGACTACGCGTCGAGCTTCGGCGACTCGATGATGAAGATGGTCGGATATGACATGAGCAAGACCGCCGCGGACAAGGTGTACGCCCAGGCGGGCATCGGCCCGAAGGACGTGCAGGTGGTCGAGCTGCACGACTGCTTCACCGCCAACGAGCTCATCACCTACGAGGCCCTCGGGCTCTGCGGCGAAGGCGAGGCGGAGAAGTTCATCGACGAGGGCAACAACTCCTTCGGCGGGAGCTTCGTCGTCAACCCGTCGGGCGGACTGCTCTCCAAGGGGCACCCCCTCGGCGCCACCGGCCTCGCGCAGTGCACCGAGCTGGTCTGGCAGCTCCGGGGCATGGGCGACAAGCGCCAGGTGCCCGACGCCCGCGTCGCGCTCCAGCACAACCTCGGCCTCGGCGGGGCCTGCGTCGTGACGATGTACCGCCGCGACTGAGCGTCGCCCCGACCAGGTCGCGGTCGCTCCGCGGCTCTGGTAGGGTGCGCGCCGTGCGCAGCCACCGCCCCATCGCCGTCCTGATTGCCGCCCTCGTGAGCGCCGCCGGTTGCGTCGGCGCCCCGTCCAACCCGCGGTGCGACGAGCCCGACAACTCCTGCAACCGGGCCTTCCTCCGGAGCACCACGCCGCTCAGCGCGCTGCGCGACCCCAACCCGATGCGCCGCGTGCCCGAGGGGACGCCGGTCGACGCGCGCAACCTCCAGGTCACCGCGTATGACGAGCTCGACGAGACCATGGACGGCGACCTGGGCACCGTCTACGTCCAGGAGACCATCCCCCCCGGCAACACGAGCGACCCCTTCCTGCCGTGTCCGCTCCTGGCCGACCGCAGCGCCCGCATCTGCGGCATCTCGACCTTCAACACGCAGTTCAACCCGCTCGCGTATCGCCCCAAGGTCGGCGACCTCGTCGACATGTCCGGCGGGCAGTACGACGAGTTCGACTGCTCGGGCGTGTGTGGGAATCCGCCGCAGCCCTTCCCCGACGGGCGCTTCCTGCCGCAGGTGCGCGAGCCCACCATCCGCAGCGCGGGGGTCGCGCCGCTCCCGACGCCGGTGCGCGTCACCGTGGCCGACCTCATGACCCACAACGCCGCCCTCATCGGCGTTCTGGTGGAGGTGTCCAACGTCACGGTGGCCTTCGGGCCCGACCGCCGCGGGGAGATCCAGATCACCAGCGACCGCAACGGCCCCAAGATCACCCAGGAGATGGTCACCATCCCCGGGGTGGCGGCGGGCACCCAGTGGTCGCGCGTGGTCGGCGTGGTGTCCTACTTCTACGGCCCGAAGCTCATCCCGCGAACCCTCGCCGACCTCACGCCCGCCGGATGATCTGTGGCGCCCGCGCCCACGGGCCCCGCCGCGCCTGTGGCGTCATGGCACTGACGATTCAATGAACTCCAGCGCGGGACAACCCTCCACTCCCGGTGCATAAGCAGGGTAGCGCCCGCGGCCCCTGCTTCGCATGGGACGTAGGGGACCCCCCTACCTACCCGATGGAGGCCTCATTGAAGGTTCATGTCCTCGCTGCCGCGTTCGTGTTGGCCTTCGGCCCGTCCGCCTCGGCGGTCCCCCTCCCTGGTCGCGCGCTTCCATCGGTGTCGGTCCACGACCTCGGCGGCAGGCATCACACCGAGCGTGACCTCACCGGGCAATGGACCATCGCCTTCACGATGACCGACAAGGACGTCGGCCCGGGCATCTCCGCGTGGTGGCATCAGATCGAGGGACGCGTCCCGGCGCGCACCCGGCTGCTGTCCTTCGTGGCGCTCGATCTGTTCGCGCTCGTGCCGACGGCCACCATCCTCTCGCAGGCCCGCGACGCGACGCCGCGCTCCTCGTGGCACACGGTCTGGTTCTCGCGCGACGGCTCCTTCGCCGAGCAGCTCGGGCTGCCGGAGAGCGAGACCCCGTGGGTCTTCGTGATCGACCCGACGGGCCGGGTGGTGGAGAGCATCCACGCCCGCGCCGACGCCGCGGGCATCGCGCGGGTGCTGTCCGCCGTGGGCGTGCGCTCCGCCAGCGCCACGCCCTGAGGCATGAGAGGCCGCCCGGGAAAAAAATGTTGGAGTGGCCGTAGGGCCCGCGGGCCCGGCGGCGTCGAGGTTCACGTACCCACTGCCCATAGGAGGCACTCGATGAACATCTCCCGCTTCAATCGCATCACCCTTGGCAGCACGCTCCTCGCCGCTCTCGTCACCGTGGGCGCGGCGTCCTCCACTGCCTTCGCACAGAACACGCCCGCCCCCGGCCCTGGCGCCTGCCAGGGACACGGCGGCCACGGCGGCCGCGGCGGTCACGGCCCGATGGACCCCGCGCGCTTCACCGAGCGCATGGACCGCAACGGCGACGGCCGGGTCGAGGTGAGCGAGCTGCCGCCGCGGGTGGCCGAGCGCCTCGGCGCCGCGGACGCCAACCGCGACGGCGTGCTGTCGGTGCCCGAGATCACGGCGCACATGGAGGCCCAGCGCGCGGCCCGCTTCGCGCGGATGGACAGCAACTCCGACGGCGCCGTCACCGCCAACGAGGTGGGCCCGCGGTGGGAGCACCTCCAGGTCGCGGACGCCGACCACAACGGTCGGGTCTCCGCCGCCGAGCTCCAGCAGGCCCGCGCCTCGGGCGCCCTGCGCGGCGGGCATGGGCGCGGCCGCGGGATGCACGGCGGTCACGACGGCGCGGGCTTCGTGCAGCGCTTCGACCGCAACGGCAACGGCTCCATCGAGGTGAGCGAGCTGCCCCCGCGGATGGCCGAGCACCTCGGCGCCGCGGACGCCAACCGCGACGGCACCCTGAGCGCCGACGAGCTCCGCGCCCACATGGAGGCCCGCGGCGCCGCCCGCCAGGCCGGTCAGGGCCAGCGCTAGCGCGGCGCGCCCGATGGGGGCAGAGGATGCGCCGCTGGCCCGCCCGTTGGATCCCACGGTCCCCTTCCGATGCTGGCGAGTCCGCGGCGACGTAGCCTCCTCGCTTCGGTGCTCCTGCACCTGTGGGGTCGGGCTCGTCGCGCGGACCGTCACGCGCTCCACCAGGGCGGCGTCCTCAAAAGCTCTGGTTTTCCAGGCCTGCTCGTCGCCGCGGGCGGAAGCCCACGGCACCGCCAGTGAAGCCCGCAAGCGGGCTGACCACTGGCGATGACATCGAACAGGCCGCTCGGCGGCCTTCACTGCACCGTGCCGTGGGCTTCAGCCCGCGGCGACGAGCAGGACTGGAAAACCAGAGCTTTTGAGGACGCCGCCCTGCGCGCTCCACACCGGCCCCGGGGCCCCCCGGGCCCTGGCCCACGGTCCCGCCACCATCGACGCGCGGGAGGGGTCCAACACGGCGCGGAGCAGCAACCCCGCGGGGCTCACCCAGGCGCCGTTTCAGGGCATCGTCGACCGGTCGCGGGCCAACGTGCGGACCACCCGCGCGGAGGTCGAGGTGGTGCAGGGCGAGGACGGGCGCGTCATCGAGGTGCGGGTGATGGCCTCGTCGCACATCGCCAGCGTCGATCGGGCGGCGGAGGCCGCGGTGCGTGACGCGCTGCCGCTGCAGGCGCCGCCCGCTCGCCGCGGGGGTGAGGCGGGTCTCAGCGCTTGCCGAGCACCACGACGTGCTCGCGCTTGGGGCGCTTCGCGAAGGCCTCCATGCTGTCGTCGTCGAAGACCGCGCGCACCTGCGAGGCCCGCGCGACCACCTTGAGGTCGGCGCCCTTCGCGGCGTCGGCGAGCATCTCGTCGGCGTACATCGGCTCGACCCCCGCCGCGCCGTCGGCCATCACCACCGCCGCGCGGCCGCCCTTCTTCAGCACCCGCGCGAGCGCCCGGCACATCAGCCCGAGCTCGCGCCCGAAGCGGAACATCCCCATCTCGGGCTCGTCCTTGAACCACCGCGCCGCGCCCACCTCGCGCTCGATCATCCGCTTGTCGTCGAGGTGCAGCCACACGTAGCGCCGCTCGTGCTGCGCGGCGTAGTCGTAGGTGTTGGCGTAGGGCGGCGAGGTCACCACGCCGTCGATCGAGTCGCTCGCGATGGTGTCGAGGGAGGTCGCGTCGTCGGCCAGCACCTCCGCGGAGACCCCCGCGGGCACCGCGGCCTCGAGCGCCGCGAGGCACTGGTCGAGCTCCGTGGCCTTGTCCGCGAACCACCGGATGGCCGCGCGGATGGGCACGTCCTTGCGCACCTTGCGCGCGTCGGAGTCCGAGGCCTGGAGCGACACCTTCACCAGGATGGACGAGAACAGCATCCGCAGCGCGGCGAGGGTGAGGCCCTTGGTGCGGTGGAGTTCTTGCGAGAGGGCGGAGAGCTCGGCGAGGGTGTGCGGGTAGAACCACTTCTGCTCGCCGCGCGGGATGTGCGCGTGCCAGCGCATGCGAACCCCCTGCTCGGCCCGCATCGCCACGGTGCTCGCGGCCGCCACGATGCGCTGCCGGTCGCCCGCGGAGGTGACCCGGGTCTTGAGCGAGGCGAGCTCCACCGCGAAGGGCGAGAGGTCGCGGCCGACGGCCCGCAGGCCCGAGGCCATCGCCTCGATGAGCACCGTGCCCGACCCGCAGAAGGGGTCGAGCAGCGTGGCGCCTGGCGGCAGCGAGAGGCTCTGGAGCAGCGAGCGCGCGACCGCGGGGTGCAGCCGCGCGGGGTAGGCGTGGAAGGGGTGCGTGAGCGTCGCGTCGCGCTCGCCGGGCCGGATGGTGAGCGCGCGGGTGAGCTTCGCGCAGAGCACCTCGTCGCCGACGGCCTCGACGGGGCCGCCGACGTTGACCAGCGCGCGCTTCGCGTGCGGGCGTCGCATCAGCGGACGGTGGGCGGTGGTCGCGTCGCGGCGGTCTTTCATGGCAGTGCGTATAGCGCCCTTCGGGCGCGGGTACATCACAGCGCCTGGTTGATCGGCGCCCCCAGCACCAGGTCGGGGTGCATCTCGCAGAGCGACAGCGCCCCCTGGGTGACGGCCGCCCCGGCGCCCCGACGGGCGAGCTGCGCCGCGCGGGTCATGAGCCCCCCGCAGACGGACTCCCAGCGCATGCGCAGCCGGGCCCGCTGGCCCAGGATGCCGGGCATGCGCGGGTCGGTGGGGGCCTCCGGGCGGGCCGCGAGGGCGCCCGCGGTGTTCTCGTGGCGCATGAACGCCGCGCGAGCCGTGCGGGCGCGCACCCACAGCCGCGCGTAGGCCTCGTCGTAGACGTAGGGGCGGGTGACTGGCGCGCGGGGCGCGGCGGACGCCACCGTCGCGGGCGGGAGGGCGACGGGGGCGGTGCCCGGGCGGTCGGCGATCCACGCGCGCACCGGGCCGCTCCAGACGCCCTCGCGCGAGAGCACGATGGCGGGCGCGCCGGGCAGCAGGGCCACCGAGGCGAAGCCCCGCGGGCTGGTCGCGAGCACCGCCGCGCGATCGCCCGAGCGCAGCGCGAGGGTGCGGCCGCCCTGGTCGATGACGGCGAGGTGGGGGCCGTCGGCGGCGCGCGCGCGGGGCGCGGCGAAGGGGTCGGCCGCCGTGGGGTCGGGCGGGGCGACGGGGCGCTCGACCACGGGCACATCGAAGCCCGGCGGCGGGTGCACCCGGGGCGTGAGGTCGGGCGCGCGCAGGGAGGGCGGCGGGGCGTCGGAGAGGGCGGCCACGCGGCGCATCGGGGCGATGGGGGCGCCGGGCGCGAGGGTGGTCTCGTAGAGGCCGACGGGCTCGCAGGCGATGGGGGGCCCGGCGAGCTCGCGCAGCGGCTGCTGCGGCATGAGCGAGCGGCCGGGGGACTCGACGCGGGCCGAGGCGTCGTCGGTGAAGAGGGGCGGCGGGGGCTCGTGGGGGAGCGACCGGCACGCGGCGCCGCTTGCGCGCAGGGTGAACGAGCGGTCGGGCCGGGCGGTGAGCGTGAGGACGTCGCCGAGCTCGCCGATGAGCCCGGCGTGGAGGGCCATCGGGGTGGTGGGCGCGAGGTCGGGGCCGAGGCGAAGCGCGCGGACGGTCTCGCGCACCTCGTCGTCGGTGACGACGGCGCCGGTCCAGGCGAGGACGGCGGCGCGATCGTCGAGGGCGACGGCGACGCGGGTGAGGCGGCTGTTCTCATGGAACACCACGCGGGCAGTGGCCTCGGGGAGCCCGTCGGCGTCGAGGCGCTGCACCACGATGTCGCCCCCGGAGCGCTCGCGCAGGCCCAGCGTCTCGTCGATCGGCGGCGGAGACGCTCCAGGGATGCGACGCGGTACGGGCGGACCACCCGGGACGGCGCGCGGCGGTGGCGGGGGGGGAGGGACGACCCAGGCCAGGACCCCGTGGCGGCCGTCCCAGGCGAGGCTGGGGGTGCGGAGCGAGTCGGCGAGCGGGGCGTCGGGGCGGGTGCGCACGAGGGCGCCGTCGGCGTCGAGGCGCAGCAGGGAGGTGCGGAGCTGGCCGCTGCCGCTGCCGCTGCGGGTGTGGTCGATCCAGGCGAGGAGCACGCGGTCGCCGTCGCGGGCGGCGACGACGTCGCGGGCGAAGGCGATGAGCTCGCCGTGCCCGGCGCGCCCGGGCGCGGGGGAGGGGCGGGCGTACTCCATCGGGCGCGGCTGCGCCGCGGCGAGCGCCGGCGCGGCGAGCACGACGAGGGCGGCGGGGAGACGGACGGAGCGGGAGCGCGGACGCATCGGTGGGGGACGAAGCTCTTCGCGGTGAGAGCCGGGTGTGTCAAGCGACGGGCACGAGGTGGGCGGCGCGTGCGCCGGCGCGGCCTACGCCCCCTTCGGCTTCTCCCGCGACCCCGCGGCCTCGGCCCAGTGGAGGGTTTGCGACGGCCGCGCCATCTTCACCCCGAGGCCCTCCAGGGCCTCCAGGAAGCCCAGCAGCACCTCCTGCCGGTAGCGCCAGAACTCCTCCAGCACCCCGGTCTGAAACCACGCCATCACCTCCACCTCGAGGGAGTCGGGCTTCAGCCCCTTGAGCTGCACGTAGAGCTCGTCGCCCCAGAGCCGCGGGTGCGCGCGCAGCACCGACTCCAGCGCCGCGAGCACCGCCCGCACGCGCTCGGCCGAGGTGTCGAGGTCGAGCGACAGCGTGGTCAGGAGCCGGATGCGATCGCGCTGGGTGTAGTTCTCGACCCGGAGGTCGGCCAGCTTGCCGTTGGGGATGGTCACGAGGGTACGGTCGAAGGTGCGCACCCGCGTCGAGCGCAGGCCCACGCTCTCGATGGTGCCCGTGTGCTCGTCGAGCTTCACCAGGTCGCCCACCCGGAAGGGCTGGTCGAGCCCGATCGCCACGCTCCCCAGCAGGTGCTCGACGGTCTTCTGCGCCGCGAGCGCGAGCGCGAGGCCGCCCAGCCCGAGGCCCGCCAGCAGGCTCGCCACGGGGTAGCCCAGCGCGGAGAGCACCGCCACCACGCTCACGCACGCCAGCGTCACCCGCGCGGCCTGCGCGATGAGGGGCACCACCGTCACCGAGCCGGGGTGCGCGCGCGCCCAGACCGACTCCTGGAACGACCGCGCCAGCAGCGCGATGGTGCGCCACAGCGCCCAGAAGAGCCCCGCGAAGAGCAGCGCGCGCAGGAGGTTCTGCACGAAGGCGTCGCCCACGTGGGAGAGCCCGAGCGAGGGCACCGAGAGGGACACCAGCCCGACGGCCCAGAGCAGCGAGAGCGGCGCCAGCGCGTGGGTGGTCATCGACGCGTCGCGGATGTCCACCACCTGGCGCAGCAGCGGCGCGGAGGCCGCCAGGGTGAGCCGACCGAGCAGCCGGCCGAGCATCAGCGCCAGCGCGAAGGCCACCGCCAGCGACGCCCACTGCCAGCGCAGCAGGCCCTTCGCCCAGGGCTGCAGCCACCACTGGGGCAGGTGGCCGCGCACCCACTTGCCCTCCAGGCGGTCGTACCAGCCGTCGACGTTGCGCACCGTCGCGCGGGTGAACACCCAGCGCGTCCCGTCGGGGTACGCCCGCCGGGTGATGCGCACCGGGTCGCCCGAAGCGGTCGCGCCGGGGACGTGCCCGATCTCGTCGATCCGCGTCTGCAGCCCGTCGTCGGGGTCGCCCGCGGGCTCCGGGGAGAGGGCGCTGGGGTCGACGCCCACGTAGCGGTCAAGCACCTCGCGCAGCCGTCGCGCGAGCGCCGCGCCGTCGGCCTCGGAGCGCCCCGCCAGGTCGAGGAAGCGCGCGGCCTCGTCCCAGCGACCGCGCTGGGTGAGCTCGACGAAGCGCTGCATCGACGCGCGGGGGGACTCCGGGTCGACGCGCTCCTCGGGCTCGTCCGCGGGGGCCGCCGCGGGGGCGCTGGCGCTCTGGGCGATCTGCGCGCGCAGCCTCGGGGGGATGGGCTGCGCCTCGAGCCGGGCGCCGGCCAGCAGTGCGAGCAGGGCGACGGTCCCGGCGACGCGGAGGGCCATCGGCGACGTCAGCGCGGGGCGCGCGCGGGGTCGGCGTAGACCACGACGGTCTCGCCCGGGCGCAGCGGGTCGCGCTGCCCGCGGCGGTTGATGCGCTCGAGGCGCGCAGGACTGGATCCGTAGCGCGCCGCGACGCTGGCCAGGGTGTCGTCGGCGGCGGCCGTCACCTGGAGGCGCACCTGGCCCGCGGCGGCCACGGAGCGGTCGTGGAAGGCGTCGCCGGCGCGGTCGTCGAGGGTGACCTCGGCGTCGGTGAAGGTGCGCGCGGTGTCGTCGGGCGCGCGGCTCACGAAGGCCTGCAGCCACATCTCGCCGTGGACGCGGGCGTGGGGGTCGAGGTTGTTCCAGCGGGCGAGGTCATCGGGGAGCACTTGTAGCGCGCGGGCCACGGCGGCGAGGGTGTCCCCCGACGTCACCCGCAGCCACGCCCGGCGCGTCCCTCCGGGCGGGGTCATCGCCGCGAGCGCCGCGTCGAAGGGGACCACCGGCGCGAGCGCCGCCCGCTCCGCCGCGGGGGCGCGGTCGGGCAGCAGCAGCAGGGTGCCGGGGCCCACCCCGCGGTCGTTGGCCAGCCCGGAGAGGCTGAGCACCTGCGGGGCCCGGGTGCCGAAGCGCGTGGCCACCTCGTCGAGCGTCTCCCCGTGGCGCAGCACGTAGCTCCGCGTGGCGGGCGTCTCGATGCCCGCGACGGCGGAGCGCACCGTGGCCCCGCGGCCGAGCGGGACGTGCAACACGAAGGGCGTCTGCGGGCTCGGCGGCGGCGTGCGGGTGCGCAAGAGGGCGGGGTTGAGCTCGCGCAGCGTGGCCTCGGAGACCTGTCCCTCGCGGGCGATGGCGGCCAGCGGGAGCGAGCGCTGCACCTCGACGTCCTCCCAGGTCACCGGGGCCTCCGGGGCGGTGGTGGTGATCTCGAAGACCCCGGGGTTCTGCGCGGCGACGGCCAGCGAGAGGATGCGCGGGACGTAGTGGGCGGTCTCCCACGGGAGCCCCGCCTCCAGGGTGGCGAGGGTGTCGAAGTCGTTGGTGTTGTACTTCCGGATCGACCGCAGGAGGTTGGTGTAGCCCATGTTGTAGGCCGCGAAGGCGAGCTCCCAGGAGCCGAGCCGGGCGTGCAGGTCGCGCAGGTAGCGCACCGCGGCGCGGGTGCTGTGCTCGGGGTCGCGGCGCTCGTCGACCCAGGTGTCCACCCGCAGCCCGAAGGAGCGCGCCGTGTCGGGCATGAACTGCCACAGCCCCGCGGCGCCCGCGCTGGACTCCGCGCGCGGGTCGAAGGCGCTCTCGGCGGCGGCGACCCAGAGCAGCGCGGTGGGCATCCCCTCGGCGGCGAGCGACTGCTGCATCCGGGTGCGGTAGCGGCCGGCCAGGACGGTCCAGCGCTGGGCGAGGCGGCGCGCGCGGGAGTCGGTGCGGAAGAGCCCCAGCTCGCGCACCATCCGGGTGGTCATGCGGAAGGGCAGCGCGGGCATCTGGAGCCGCCCCGCGAGCTCCGGCGGAAGGCCCGCCTCGTCGAGCGCGGCGCCGTCCCGGCGGGCGGCGGCGGCGACGGTGTCGGCGGTGTCCCGGGGCTGCTCGGCGGCGCGCTCGGCCTCGCGCAGCGCGGCCAGCGAGGGGGTCTCGGCGGTGCCCAGCACGGAGTCGGCGCTCCGGGCCGCCGGTGCGGTGGTGAGCGTGGGGACGGCGACGCGGGCGGTGGGCGGCGTCTGCGCCGACGCGACCGACGACGCGAGGCAGGCGGCGATCACCCCGACGAACGAGCTGCATGCACGGCGCTTCACGGCCGCAGGGGCTAGCACCCGCACCGGGGGACAGGCCAGTAAGTGACCGTCGGCGTCAGTCGTCGGAGCCCGGGCGCGAGCGGGACTTCTTGCGCTCGCCGGTGACCTTCTTGGCGGTGAGCCGACGCTCCTTGCTGCCGCGCGAGGGGCGCGTGGCGCGGCGCTCCTTCGGCACCTCCAGCGCCTGCAGGATCATCACCTTCAGGCGCAGCCGCGCGTCGTCGAGGTTGCGGATCTGGTCGCGGGTCTTCTGGCTGGTGAGCAGCAGGGTGCCGTCCTGGTCGACGCGCTTGCCGGCGATGGCGCGCAGGCGCTCCTTCACGGCGTCTGGGAGGGCGGCGCTGCCCGCGAGGTCGAAGCGGAGCTCGACCTTCGAGGCGACCTTGTTGACGTTCTGACCGCCGGGGCCGCTGGCGCGCACCGCGGTCATCGTGAACGCCTCGGCGGGAATGGTGATGGCAGGGCTGATGACGAGCGCGTCCATGGCCGCGCGAAGGTGGGGCGCCCGACGGGCGCGGGTCAAGCGGCGGGTCGACGCCTGCGCCGGCGCGCGAGCACGAGCGCGGCCATCGACGCCGCCAGCCATCCCTGCGCCGATGGCGCTGCCCCCGCGCGGCCGACCTCGCAGGCGCAGCCCGCGGGCTCGCCCATCGGGGCCCCGTCGACGTCGTCCACGCCCTGCGCCCCGCCGTCGCCGACGTCCACCGTCGGCGCCCCGAGGTCCCCGGGCACGGCGCCCTCGTCGGTGCTCGGGTCGGTGCCCGTGTCCGTCGCGGTCGTGCTCGCGTCGGCGGTCATCGTGCCCGCGTCCATGGTCGTCACCCCCGCGTCGGGCCGAGGGACCGTTCGCACGCGCACCTGGATGACGTTGTCCGCGGGCCCGCCCTGCGCCGGGTCGCTGAACCACGTGACGCCCTCCTCCAGCAGGTTGAAGTACTCGGCGTACTCGCCCGCCCTGGCCGGCGCGCGCAGCGTGAAGTTGAAGCGCCCGGTCATCCCCGGCGGCACCATCCGGTCGATGGCCGCCGCGCGGTTGGGCGCCAGCCAGTCGGGGCCCATCACGGCGCTCGCGCGGTCCCGGGGCTGGGTGGTGCCGAGGCGGGTGCGGGCGGGCGTCCAGGTGGCCGTGCCGGTGTTGCGCATCTCCAGGTATCCCCGGGAGAGCTCGCCCGGCGCGAGGTCGAGCGTGGTGACGGCCAGCGGGAAGGACTGCATCACGTACGCCCCGCGATACGCCGGGGCGGGGCAGTGGGGCGCCGCGCCGCTGCCGCGGGCGTACACCGCGAGGTGGTTGGACACCGTGCGCGGCGTCCCGTCGCTGGGGCGGTTGAGCACCCCGACGCCGGCCATCCACATCGTCGACGAGCCGCCGCCGTCCAGGTTGACCGCGTCGCGCGCGCCGAGGTCGATCATCAGCGCCGCGAGCTCGTTGCAGGTCATGCCCACGCGCGACGGCGGGCTGCGGCCGTCCACCACCGCGAGGATGAGCGTGCGGCGGTCCGCCGTGAGCCCCGCGGCGGTGCGGGGGTTGCGCGGGCAGAGGCCGGTGTCGCCGGAGTTGTCGCGCGCCACGCCGCCGAGCACGAGGGTGGGGTGTCCGGAGACGGCCTCGCGCATCCAGGGCTGCGGCCCCTCGACGCGCTCGTGGGGGACGATCTCCACGCGCGCGTCTCCGAAGGCGACGGGCCCGGTGTAGTCGTGGTCGGTGCCGCCCCACGAGGCGCCGTTGTGGAGCACGAAGCCGTCGGTCTGCGACTGGTTGGCCGTGTTGTAGAAGCCCCCGTTGACCGCCGCCTGCGCGCCCACGAGCGAGCCGTAGGCGGGCACCGTGCGGGTGCGCTCGCTCGGCGCCGTCACGCGGACGCTCACGCCGGGCGCGCACAGGTCGACGAGCAGCGCGCCGATGCGCTGCGACGGGGTGACCCGCACCAGCCGGCGCACGCCCGGGAAGGGGGTGCTCCAGGTGTCGTCGGCGGCCGCGACGGCGGTCACCGAGCACACGGCGAGGGCGACGGTGAGGGCGCGGCGGGCGATCATCGCCCCACCATACGCGAAGCGCGCTACCGCTGCGGCAGGGTCACGAGGTCGCAGCGCACGTGCACCGCGTCGACGCCGCCGCCCATCTCGTCGACGTTGGCCATCACCGCCACCACGCCGTCTTCGGCGGGCAGCAGCACCGGCGGCGCGATCACCCGCGCCCGCAGCGGAAACACGTCCCGCCTCGGAAACGGCGTGCCCGCCCCGTCGAAGTACACCAGGTAGGCGTGCAGCCCGCCCGCCACGGTGTCGCCGTTGGTCGCGAGGTCGTAGAGCACCCCTTCGCCGCCGGTGATCATCGTGTGCCCGAGGGGGGCGCCCTCGAGGTCGCGCGTCGTCCACAGCCGCGGCGTCTCCACCTGCAGCCGCCCCCGCGCCACGGGCAGCGTCGAGACCGCGAGCCCGCGGCCCTCGGCCCACTGCGACAGCACCAGGGAGCTTCCGCGCATCGTCGCCGCCGTGGGGTACGGGCCCAGGCCCAGGCGCGCGGGCTCGCCCGAGGGCTCCAGGGTGTCGGTCAGGCGCACCAGCACCTGCTCGCGGGCCTGCTCGCCGGTGACGGTGGCGCCGCGCACCGGGCGCTCCAGCAGCGCCGCCGGGTCGGCCTCCGGGGGGAGCGGGAGCAGCTGCATCGACCCGCCGACGTGCTGCTGCCAGAGCACCGGGGCGCCCACCCGCTCGCCCTGGCCGTCGAAGCTCAGCGCGACCACCTCGCCGTCTTCGGTTCCGCCGAGGGCGACGGCGCCCGCGTGGCCGTGGACGGCGCGCGCGGTGGCCGTCAGCCACACGAAGCCGTGGGTGCCGGCCGCCGTGGTGGGCGGCGCCTGGGCGACCCGGCGCAGCGGGGCGACGGGCCCCGCCGGCGCGACCAGCGTGGCGTAGAGGTCGCCCGCCACGTGGGCGATCACCAGCACCCCGCCCTCCACCGTCACCCCCACCGGAACCCCCGGCGGGAAGGTCTCCCCCTCGCGCCGCGACGCGGTCGGGTCTTCGACGAACACCGGCTCTCCCAGCAGGCCCAGCTCGCGGTTGAGCCGCGCGAATACCATGCCCGGTAAGTGGTCGGGCGGGGTGGCGCCGCCGCGCAGTTCGAGCTCGGTGATGGCCCGGCGCAGCCCGCGGCGCGCTCCCACCCGCAGCGTGCGCTCCGGGTCGCGCAGCGCCACCACGAAGGCAGCCCCGTCGTGGGAGGGCTGCGCGAAGGGCGCCGCGACGATGCGGTCGCTCCCGTTGGCGAGGAGGAAGGGCGCGCTCAGCACCCGCCGCGCCTCCGTCGTGACGCACACGCGCTCGCGCGACTGCGCGCCCGCCGACCACCCCGCCGTGAGCAGGGCGAGGACCATGGCTCCGAGGCTACATCGCGCGATCATCGGCCGGCTCCGGGGAGGTTGCAGGTGAGGTCGATCCAGCGCCACGTGACGCCGCGCGCGGCGCTCTGGGGGTAGAGCGCGACGAGGTGCGAGGCGTCGGCGTCGAGGCTGACGCCCCCGGCGATGGCGCTGGGGTCGGCGGGGAGGCGGAAGTGGGCGCCCGCGAGGGTGCCGCGGTCGAGCGCGGCGAAGGTCAGCGAGGCGGCGGGCTGACCCTCCGGGGCGATGCCGGTGGAGAGGGCGACCCAGTGCCGGGGGGCGGTGCGCGCGCTGGCGAGGAGCTCCCCGCCGCCCGGGTGCACGGCGAGCACGCTGCGGGGGTTGCGGAGGGTGTCGCGGTCGAGGTCGGCGAGGCGCACGACCGGGCCGACGCGCGAGAGCACGGCGAGGGCGCGCCCCGGGAGGTGGTGCCAGAGGGCGGCGCCGGGCGTGTGGCCGAGCGGATCGGCGAAGGGGTCGTCGTCGGGGCGGGCGGGGAGAGCGCCGACGAAGCGTGCGGCGAGGGTGAAGGAGACGTCCTCGCCGAGGGTGTCCGGGCGGGCGAGCAGCAGCGCCGTGCGGTCGACGTCGCGGGCGGCGTCGAGGAGGGTGTCGCCCTCGCGCAGGGTGTTGAGCACCACCGGGGCGCGGCCCGCGGCGACGCGCGCGAGCACGGTGGCGCCCGCGTCGGTCTTCGCCACCACGTAGACCTCGCCGGTCTCGGGGACGATGGCCGCGGCGGTGGCGTCGCGCAGCCCGGTGGGGAAGAGCGCGTGGGTGGCGCCGGGGCCGCGGAAGGTGACGAGGTCGAGTCGCTCGACCGACTGGAGGGGGTAGGAGATCACCGCGAGCGCGGCGCCGCCGGGGACGCGCGAGGCCGCGAGGAGCTCGGTGGCGGACGAGCGCCCGAGGCGCACGGGGGTGAGGCCGCGCCGGGCGTTGAGGGTGGCGGCGACGAGGCGGCCGGGCGCGTCGGGGGCGCTGCGCACGATGGCGAGCAGGGTGGCGCCGGCGGGAGTGAGCACCACCGCGGAGGCCGTGTGGGCGAGGGCGCTGGCGTTGGTGTTGGCGTCGACGTGGGCGACGAACTCCCCCGTCCCGCGGGCGGTGCAGGCCATGTCCGCGGCGGTGGACTGCGGGCGCGCGAGGGTGACCGCGGGGGCGTCCGGGGCGATGGGCTCCTGCACGAAGGTGGCGGGTGGGAGGTCGAGCGGCGCGACGGTCTCGGTGGCGTGGCAGCGGAGGTGGGTGAGGATGAGCTGCGGGGTGCCGTCTTCGACGTCGCGTCCGTCGACGGCGACGAGGGCGTCGTCGGCGTCGGGCGCCGCGGCGACGGCGAGGTCGGCGGTGCGCGTGAGAAAGCCCGTGAGCAGCGGCGCGCGCCCGAGGTAGCGCCCGGCGTCGTCGAGGAGCGAGAGGTTGAGCGATCCGCCCGCGTCGTCGGCGAGGGCGGAGAGGGAGATGGCGGCGATGCGGTGGTGCCCGATGGGGGCGAGGGCGACGCGGAGGTCGGCGGCGCCGCGGTAGGTGGCGAGGGTGAGCGGCGCGGCGGCGACGGTGTCGTCGGGCGCGAGCACGGCGGCGCGGGCGGCGGTGTCGCGGCGGGCGACGCGGGCGCGCCACGCGACCAGGGCGCGGTCGTCGGAGAGCGGGAGCACGGCGGGGTGGTCGAGGTCGCGGGCGACGAGGGTGGCGCGGTCGTCGTCGAGGCGCACGAGGGCGCGCTCGTCGGCGGGGGTGGCGTGGTCGCGGGCGACGGTGGCCCACACGGTGGCGCCGCGGGCGGTGACGGCGACGCTGGGGGCCTCGCCGGTGAAGGCGCCGCCGTCGGGCGCGGGGGCGGAGTGCACGGAGTCGTCGGGGTCGACGCGGTCGATGAAGGCGGCCCAGGCGGTGGTGTCCGCGCGGCCGTCGCCGGGGGAGCGCGCGGCGCTGCGGGCGACGGCCACGACCGGGCGGTCGTCGCGGAGGGCGAGCGCGGGCGCGCCGAGCACGCCGGTGGGGGCGAGGAGGCGGGCGGGGGCGGGGGCGGGGGTCCCGTCGGGGGCGATGTGGCGGAGGGCGATGCGGTGCTGGCCGGGGTCGCCCTGGCGCCACGCGAGGAGGTAGCCGTCCCGGGTGGCGACGAGGCGCGGGAGGGCGGGGGCGGGGATGCCCTCGAGGTCGATGGGCGCATGGGCGATGCCGTCGGTGACGGAGCTGCCCGCGCGGTCGAGGGGGAGGAGGCGGAGCGTGGGGTGGCCGTCGCGGTGCGGGTCGACGATGAAGGCCACGAGGCCGCCGTCGGCGCGGCGCGCGAGGGCGGGGGTGGCGGGGAGCCCGGGGGTGAGCGAGGCGACCGCGAGGGGGTCGCCGGCCTCGCAGCGGGGCATCGCCGGGGCCGCGAGCGCACGGACGACGGTGGAGGTGTCGGCGGGGGCGGGGGCCTCGGGCATTCCGACCGGGGCCGTGGGCACGGGGCGGGGCGCGCTGCGGCAGGCCGCGAGGACGAGGGAGAGGCCGAGGAGGTGGTGGCGTCGCACGGGAGGTGTTCTGAGCGACACCCGGGGGAGGGGGGAAGTTCCCGGCAGGTGTGAGGGGCTGCGGGGTGTGGAGGGGATGCGACGCCTCGACGATGCTTTGGCCCCTCTACGATCGCGCGCGGCCTGCAGTAGTGACGGTACCGCCGATCGGTGATAGCCACGGTTCTGCGGTCGCAAGGGCGCGCGACGCTCCCGAAGGGGGTTCGACCTTCTCCATGACAACCCGGTGGTTTCCAACCCTGTCGCTCCTGTGCTGCGCCGCGCTGCCTGCCTGTGGCGCGACGCCCGAAGATGTGACCACCGACCCCGGTGACGCGGCCCTCTCCGACGCCGTCCCCGCTCGCGATGGCGCGCGTCCCATCGACGCCGCGCCCGCCCGCGACGCCGGCCCGCTCATCGACGCCGCCCCCTCGCGCGACGCCGCACCGCCCCTCGATGTGCCCGTCGCGGTCGATGTGCCCGTCGGGGTCGATGTGCCCGTCGGGGTCGACCGCGGCCCGGCCGCGCCCACGGCGCTGCTCGATCTCCACCTCCTCGACCTCTGGTCGCAGCCGCTCCCGACCGCCGACGCGACGCTCACCGTCACCCGCGACGGCGTCACCGTGCCCACGCTCCCGGGCGCGCAGCCATGGATCCGCCGCGTCGAGCTCGGCGCGAGCGCCCGGCTCACGGTCACCCTCGACGCCCCGGCGCACCGCACGCTGCGCGCCGACCTCGTCTTCGACGGAACGCGCTCCCCGTCGGGCCTCACGGCGCGCCTCGCGACGGGGGTCACCGGGGCGGGGCTCTCGCTCGCCCGCGCGACCGTCGACGTCAACGGCGAGGCGGTGCCGGTGCACACCGTGGTGCTGGGGCTGCGGCACCAGTGGTTCTCGGCGCAGGGTCGCCCCGCGCGCCGTGGCAACCGCGCCGACCTGCTGATGGACGGCGACGAGACCTGGCGCTCGGTGTACGCGGGCCTCCAGACGGCGCGCGCCACGGTCAACGTCTCCACCTGGTGGTGGGAGTCGGACTTCGAGCTCCTGCGCGACGCGTCGACGCACCCCACGTCGACCGAGGCGCAGCGGCGCAGCAACACGGTGCTGGCCATCATGGAGGCGCTGCCCGCGCGCAAGCGGGTCATCGTGGGGCAGTTCCTGTCGATGGACGGGGTCGCCTCCACGCTCTCCTCGGACGCGGCGCTGCGGGCGCACGGCACGCTCGCGGGCGACAACTTCGAGCACATGGGGCAGGCCAACCCGACCAGCGGGATGTTCGACTTCGCGGTGCGGCCCTTCTCCTTCGGCGCCCGGGCGCGCGAGAGCTTCCCGACGCTGGCGGCGGGCATGTTCGCGGCCGAGGCGATGGTGCCGAGCGAGGTGCCGGGGCACCGCGTCGACCTCACGCGCTGGCCGGTGGTGATGGCCAACGTCGAGGCGGCGTCCTACCACCAGAAGTTCGTGACCATCGACCAGCGCCTTGCGTTCATCGGCGGGATGAACCTCCGGCGGGTCGACTGGGACACCTCGCAGCACCGGGTGTTCGAGCCGCGGCGGATGCTGTTCGGGTCGACGGCGGCCGCGCGGCAGCAGGTGGTGGCCCGCGACCGGCTGCCCGACACGGGCCCGCGCAAGGACTACGTGGTGCGGCTGGAGGGCCCGAGCGCCATCGACGCGGAGGACGTCTTCCACGAGCGCTGGGACTTCCTCCGGCGCACCAACGCGCGCTACAGCCCCGACAGCTCGGCGTACGCGCTGGGCGCGGCGCCGGCGCCGGTCGCGGGGGGCGTGCAGGTGCAGGTCACCGCCACGCTCCCGGAGCCCTTCAACGAGCACGCCATCGCGGAGACGTGGTTCAACGCCGTGGCCCAGGCGCGGCAGTACATCTACATCGAAGACCAGTACTTCCGGATCCCGATGCTGACCGAGGCGATCATCCGCCGGATGGCGGAGGTCCCGGCGCTGCGGCTGGTGGTGATCACCAAGCCCATCGGCGAGTGGACCGACCCGGGCTGCGCGTGGACGCGGCGCACGCACGAAGACCTCCTCGCGCGCTTCCCCGAGCGCTACGCGATGCTCCAGCTGCGGTCGTTCGACACGCAGGTCACCTGGGGCATCGACGAGACCGAGTCACGCTTCGTCGACATGGACGTGCACTCGAAGATGTTCATCGTCGACGACCTGTTCATGAGCGTCGGGAGCGCCAACAAGAACAACCGCGGCATCGTGTACGAGGCCGAGCTCAACGTGGCCGTGTACGACCCGGCCTGGGTGCGCGCGGCGCGGCGTCGCATCCTCGCCAACATCCTGCCCGCGGGCACGGAGGTGTCCGACGACGCCGCGCGCTGGTACGACCAGCTCCTGCTGGCCGCGCGCTACAACGACGCCGTGCGCCAGGCGTGGACCGACGAGGGCGACGACATCTCCCTCGACGGGCGCCCGCTGCCGGCCCAGTACGCCCCGCGGGGCTTCGTGTACTCGCTGCCGATGCGCGGAGTGATGCGCTGCCTCATCGAGGACATCGGCCCCGACATGGTGTGACCCCGCGTCCGGCGGCGCTCGCTACCGCACCGGGCGCAACGTCACGAACGACACGCTGTCGCTGCCGCTGTTGCGCGTGGTGTCCAGCACCACGCGCACGGTGCCCGAGAGCGCCCGCCGCCCCCAGACGTCCGTCACGATCGTCAGCGAGCCGTCGCCGGTGCGCTGGTTGACGCGACCGGCCTCGCCGTTGACGGTGAAGAGCGCGAGCATGGTGTTGCGGTTCACCGAGTGCCGCGAGCCGATGAGCACGTCGTAGGTGGCCGCGGTCACGTTGGTGAAGGCGAAGGTCGCCGTTCCGCGCAGGGTGCCGTCGGGCGCGTACCCGCCGGTGCAGTCCTCCGAGGCGTGGTCGCCGCGGGCCGTGTACGCGTAGTTGGCGTCGCAGCGAAACACCCAGTTGCCGCGCTGGGTGTACGTCGCCGCGCGGTAGCCGATGGTGCGCTCGACCACCGGTCCGGCGGGCGTGCCCGCGTCCGTGGGCATGGGCATGGGCATCGGCGTGGCGGCGCCGGGGCAGCGCTCGACCCGCGCGGTGAACTCCAGCGCCACGCGCCCCACCCGGAAGAACGACCGCGCCAGCGGCCCCGGGCCGAAGGCGACGGCGTTGTCGCCCGCCGCGACGGCGCCCGTCACGTCGACCCGGTGGCCGGGCACGGTGACGTTGTCCCACGCGGCGTTGGCGGGCATCTGGAAGCGCCGCCCGCCGAGGGTGATCACGCCCTCCTCGTTGGGGTGGTCGGAGTCGAAGGAGTCGTACACCAGCGTGGCCGCGGCGACGCCCGCAGGAATACCGGGCAGCGTAAACCGCAGGCGCGCGGCGGAGGTGGGGCCGACGTCGAGCTCCTGCATCGCCGCGGCGAAGGTGGTCGACTCGACCCGGCAGCGCTGCTCGGGGGCCACCGGCGCGGGCGCGCCCAGGTCGGCGGGCGCCGACGGCACGTCGACGGGCGCCGGGGGAGCGTCCATCGGCGCGACGGGAGCGTCGTCGTCCTGGGTGAGCGCGCCGTCGACCTCGGGGCGGGGGCCCACGTCGTCGTCGACGGAGGCATCGGCCGGCCACGGCGGCTCCACCTCCGCGTTGGGATCGGTGGTGATGGTCTCGTCGGGCGAGCACGCCACGAGCGAGAGACCAGCGACCATCGACACCGCCCAGGCCCTTCGACGAACACGCTTCATGAAGAACCCCCGGGGCCGTGAGGCTGGCACACCGCACCCGGCGGCAACAACGCCTGGCGCTCAGCCCTGGAGGTCGGCCAGCACCTTCGCCGCGTGCCCGGCGGCCTTCACGTTGGGGTAGGCCTTCACCACCACCCCGCGGCCGTCGATGACGAAGGTGCTGCGCAGCACGCCCTCCACCTTCTTGCCGTACATGGTCTTCTCGCCCCAGGCCCCGTAGGCGTTGTGGAGGGTCAGCTCGGGGTCGCTCAGCAGCGCCACCTTGAGCCCGTACTTGTCCCTGAACTTGCAGTGGCTCTTCACGGTGTCGCGCGACACGCCGAGCACCGTCGCCCCGGCCGCGGCGAACTCGTCCGCCAGCGCCGTGAACTCGTTGGCCTCCACGGTGCAGCCCGGCGTGTCGTCCTTCGGATAGAAGTACAGCACCAGGGTCTTGCCCTTGAAGTCTTCGAGGGAGAGATCGCTGCCCGAGTCTGCGGGCGCCTTGAACGTCGGCGCCGCGTCGCCTGCCTTCACCATCGTCATCGGATCCCCTCTTCCGCGCCCCTCAGCGGACGCTGATCTGCCCGCCGGCGCGCAGCTGCGTCTCCAGCCGCACCGCGCCCTTGGAGGTCTTGCTCGCGAGCTGGGCCGTGATCTGGAACTTCAGCACCAGCACCTCGTCGTCGCGCACGTGCTGCACGATGACGTTCTTCAGCCGCGGCTCGTACTGCAGGATCGTCGCGCGGATCGACCGCTGCAGCGTCTGGATGGCCTCGGGGAAGGTGTGCATGAGGTCGGTGAAGTCGACCACGCCGAAGTCCATCGCCGCGGGGCACTCCCCCTGCCGCGTGTTGAGCAGCCCCCGGAGGTGCTCGATGATCGACTCGACGTCGTTCTCCGTGCGGGTTCGGGTGATGTCCTTCGCGGAGATTCGGGAGAGCAGTCCACGTCCGGCCATATCGTTGGGTGGGCGCACCCTACACCCCCGGCACGCTCCGCCGCCAATCTCCGCGCGGCTCTGGTAGAGCTCTCCGCCCGCCCCCGGGGGTTCTGGAGAAGTATTGCTTCGCGAAACGTCACCGTGCGATTCTCCGGCCGAATCCGTGGCGGTGCGGAAGTCCGGTGCCGCGCCTTAGCCGCTGGGGAAGGTCGATCAACGTGCGTAGAACGGGTAGCAAACAGGGTCTCCGAGGACTGCTCGCCTGGCTCGCGCTCGCGCCGATGGTGGCGACGTGCAGCAGCACGCCGCGCCTGCCGACGCAGCCGGCCACGTGCAACCTCCCGCAGAACATCGGCCTGGTGCTGCGCGGCTCCGAGCGGCTCAACCCCAACGACGACGGGCGCTCGCTCCCGGTGGTCGTGCGCATCTACCAGCTCAAGTCCGGCGCGCGCATGGAGGAGGCGGAGTTCGAGGGCGTCTGGAGGCGCGACCGCGAGGTGCTCGCCGACGACATCCTCAAGATGGACGAGATGTACCTCTACCCCAACCAGCGCATGGCCCGCACGTTTCGCCGCGACCCCGCGGCCACGCACGTCGTCGCCGTCGCCATCTTCCGCCACCCCGCCGGCCAGGCGTGGCGCACCATCTACGAGCTCCCGCCGCCGCCCGGAGACGAGCGCTGCGCCGCGCAGTCCGCCGACCCCAACGCCAGCCCGCCGCCGGTGCGCGACGCCCGCTACGTCTTCTACCTCGAAGACTATTACATCGAGCCCGGCACCGACGACCCGCCCACCGACGCCGGCATCCGCGACAGCCGCGGTCGGCTGCGCCTGCCCAGCACCCTGCCGGGCCGCCCCTCGGTGCCCGCGGTGAGCAGCCCCCCGTCGCTGCCGAGCGCCCCCAGCCTCCCCAACGCCCCGTCGGTGCCGGGCGCCCCCAGCGCGCCGTCGGCGCCGTCGCTGCCGAGCGTCCCCAGCGCGCCGTCGGTGCCCAGCGCGCCGACCTTCACGCCGCCCTCCATCTCGATGAGCTCGTCGGCGCGTGAGGTCCGCGCATGAGGGTTCCGCAGCGGGTCATCTGGTCGGAGGGGATGTTCATGTCCCCGCAGCATCTCCAGCAGCTCGACCGCTACCACGAGGGTCTGCTCGAGGCGCGCCTCTCGGCGCTGAGCCCCTACGACTGGGGGGTCGTGTCGCTGGAGATCGACGAGCGCGCGCTCGTCGCCGGCCAGGTGCGCGTGCAGCGCTTCGAGGGCGTGCTGCCCGACGGCCTGCCCATCGGTTTCGACGGCGCCCACCCCGAGGCGCCCGCCGTGCGCCCCATCGAAGGCTACTTCGGCGCCACGCAGCGCGTGCTCGAGGTCTTCCTCGCGGTGCCCGCCGAGCGCGACGGCTCGCCCGTCGTGGCCCCGAGCACCGTGCCCACCCAGGGCATGCGCTTCTTCACCGCGCAGCGCGCCGTGGTCGACGCCGCGGGCGGCGCGCAGGACGTCGCCGTCGCCTTCGCCCAGCGCCACGTCACGGTGCTCTTCGGCACCGAGAGCCGCGACGACTTCGAGGCGATGAAGATCGCCGAGATCGTGCGCGACGGCGCCGGCCAGCTCGCGGTGCGCGCGGAGTTCGTCCCCTCCATCCGCCGCATCGGCGCGTCGTCGTGGCTGATGGGCTCGCTCCGGCGCCTGCTCTCCCTCATGGCCGCCAAGCAGAACTCCCTCTCCGAGCAGCGCCGCCAGCGCGACGCGGCGACGGTGGAGTTCACCGCCGCGGACATCACCCGCTTCCTCCTGCTCAACGCGGTGAACTCGTACCTCCCGGTGGTCAACCACCTGTGCGAGCGCGGCGACACCGCCCCCGAAGACGCGTACCTCTTCCTCTGCCAGCTCGCGGGCGCGCTCTCGACCTTCGCCACCGACGCGAAGTTCTCGCCCACCACGCTGCCGAAGTTCCTCTACACCGACCTGCAGACGACCTTCGCCGAGCTCATCGAACGCGTGGTGGTGCTGCTCAACCTCACGGTGCGCGAGCAGTACATCGTGGTGCCCCTCGAGAGCCGCGAGGACGGGCTGCACTTCGGCCGCCTCGACGACGAGCGCCTCGTCCGCGGCGCGCAGTACATCCTCTCCGTGCGCTCGCAGCAGCCCGAGCAGACGGCCGCCGAGCAGATCCCGCAACTCTCCAAGATCGCCGCCTGGAGCGACGTCACCTCCATCGTGCAGAGCGCGCTCCCGGGCGTCGCGCTGCAGGTGACCTACCGTCCGCCGCCGGAGATCCCGCCCCGCGCCGGCATCCTCTATTTCATGCTCAACCAGAGCGGTCAGTTCTGGCGCAACGTCTCGGGCGAGCGGACCATCTCGATCTACCTGCCCCCGCCGTACGACCCCGCGAACATCAAGCTCGAGCTGCTCGCGATCCCCAAGCCCGCCGCAGCCCAATAACGCCTTCCGCCACCGGAGTACCCCACCGGCATGGACCGAATCGACGATCTCACCGCGGATGTCTTCAATTTCCTGATCCAGCTCCGACGGCTGGACGCCAACGCACAGCCGCCGCCGGAGACCGTGCTGCAGCGCCTCCGCACGCTCATCGACACGATGGGCAAGCGGGCGGCCGACCTCGGGTTCTCCCGGGAGGACGTGCTGGAGATCACCTACGCCATCGTGGCGCTCGCCGACGAGGCGGCGATCTACGCGGGCGGCAACCTGCGGCAGTACTGGATGCAGCGACCGTTGCAGCTGCAGTACTTCAACGAGAACGTCGCCGGGGAGAACTTCTTCGCCCGGGTGATGGCCCTGCGGCAGGACCCGCGGCGCATCGACGCCGTGCGCGTGTACTACACATGCCTGGTGCTCGGGTTCCAGGGGAAGTACCGGGTGCGCGGCGGCGAGGCCGAGCTCGCGGCCGTCATGGACCAGCTCTCTGGAGACCTCTCCCGCGCCGGGCTCCTCGGGCCGGAGCTTCTCTCCGTGCACGGCGACCGACCGGCCGGTGAGGTGCGCACCCGCGCCCGCGCCGACCTCCCGATCGTCGGCCTCGCGGCGGCGGCGGTGGCCATCTCGCTGGTGCTCTACGTCGGCCTGCGCATCTCGCTCGGCAACGAGGTCAGCACCGTCCTCAACCGCATCGCCCAGTTCGTTCACTGAGAGAGGGCGGGACCCTACCGTGTTCAAGTACATCTTCGCGTTCCTGGTCATCGCGATCGCCTGGTCGGCGGCGTTCATCCTGAAGGAGCGCCTGCCGCACGGCTTCGACATCGCCATCGCCGTCACCGTGCTCACGGTGCTCGTGCTGGCGGGCCTCATCGCGTACCGCAAGTACCGCGCGCGCAAGGCCGCCCGCGAGATCGAGAAGGCCCTCAACGCCCAGGCCGAGGAGCACGCCCGCACGGTGCGCCCCGAGCAGCAGGCGGAGGTGCGCGCGATGCAGGCGGAGGTCACCCGCGCCATCGCGTCGCTCAAGTCGTCGAAGCTCGGGAAGAGCGGCGCCGAGGCCCTCTACGCGCTGCCCTGGTACGTCATCATCGGCCCGCCCGGGTCGGGCAAGACCACCGCGCTGCGCAACTCCGGGCTCCAGTTTCCGTACGCGTCGCAGAGCGGCGGCGGGGTGAAGGGCGTCGGCGGCACCCGCAACTGCGAGTGGTGGCTCACCAACGAGGCCGTGCTGCTCGACACCGCCGGCCGCTACATGACGGCCGACGACGACCGCGACGAGTGGCTCTCGTTCCTCGACATGCTCCGGAAGAACCGCCCCGAGAAGCCGCTCAACGGCGTCATCGTGGCGGTGAGCGTGGCCGACCTCCTCGGCGCCCGCGAGAACGAGATCGAGAACATGGCCAAGCGCGTGCGCGAGCGCGTCGACGAGGTGATGGGCCAGCTCCAGATGACCATGCCGATCTACCTGCTGTTCACCAAGTGCGACCTCGTCGCCGGGTTCAGCGAGTTCTTCGGCGACCTGCGCAAGAACGAGCGCGGCCAGATCTGGGGCTTCACCTGGCCCCTCGGGGAGCAGCTCGCCTCGCCGGGCGCCTCCTTCGGCGAGCGCTTCGACGAGCTCGTGAAGGTCGCCGACCAGCGGAAGTTCCGCCGCGTCGCGGGGGAGCAGAAGCTCGAGGTGCGCGAGCAGGTGTTCCAGTTTCCGCAGCAGTTCGCCGGCGTGAAGCAGAACCTCGCGGACTTCATCGAGAACCTCTTCTCGGCCAACGTCTACCAGGGCGCGCCCAACTTCCGCGGCGTGTATTTCACCTCCGGCACCCAGGAGGGCCGGCCCATCGACCGGCTCACCCAGAAGCTCCGCGACACCCTCGGGCTGCCGCAGGCCGCGGCGCCCACGCAGGTGGTCACCGAGGCCAAGAGCTTCTTCCTCCGGGACGTGTTCGCCCGGGTGATCTTTCCCGACGCCGACATCGCGTCGCGCAGCCCCGAGGAGATCCGCCGGCAGCGGCGGCAGCGCTACCTCGTCGCCGCGGGCGCCTTCGCCACGGCGCTGCTCATCCTCACCATCCCCGCGATCGCGTACGTGCAGAACCGCGACTTCGTGCGCGAGGCCGGCGTCGAGGTCGAGCGCATCTCCGCCAACGCGGGGCAGGCCAACGCCGCGCCCCTCACGCTGGCCGAGCTCGAGCCCGTGCGCGCGCGCGTCGAGCAGCTCCGCAAGTGGGAGACCGGGACGGAATTCATCCCGCTGTACATGCGCTTCGGGATGTACAAAGGCACCGAGGTCTATCCGCAGATCTCGCGGCTGTACTCCACCGCCCTGCGGCGCCGGGTGATCGAGCCCCTCGCGGCGCGCGACCTCCGGGCGATGCGCGAGTTCGTGGGGCGCTACCCCGGCGAGATGGTGCCGGCGCAGTCCGAGCGCACCGCGCAGTACGACGTGCTGAAGACGCACATCCTGCTGAGCCCGGCGACGCCCCGCGCCGCGGGCGAGCCGGAGACCAACGCGCAGAAGGCCTTCCTCACGCGCACCCTGGTGGCGGCGTGGGGCAGGGGGGCGACGCCCTCGGGCGCCGACCTCGCGGCCATGAGCGCCAACATCTCGGCCTACATCGACCAGCTGCAAGACCGCCCGGCGGACCTCGCGCTGCCCCGCAACGTCAACGCCGTGCGCGACGTGCGCGGGGTGCTCAACCGGGCCTCCAACGTCGGCGTCGCGCTCGACGGCATCATCGCCGCGGTGTCGGAGATGGGCTTCGACGTGAACCTCACGCGCGCCCTCGGCCGCTCGCCCGAGCACGTCTTCCAGGTGGGCCCGATTCCGGGGCGCACCGTGCGCGGGGCCTTCACCCGCCGCGGCTGGGAGGAGTACGTGCGCGACCGGCTCAACCAGGCGCCCGAGGAGCTCGTGGGCGAGGCCTGGGTGCTCGGCCAGAGCCCCAACATCGCGCGCGCCGACCGGCTCGCGGAGACCCTCGCGGACGTGCGCTCGCAGTACTTCACCCAGTACATCGCCGAGTGGCAGAACTTCCTCGCGAGCCTCCGGGTGCGCGAGCCCGGCGACCCCCTCGCGGCGCTCCAGATGCTCCAGTGGTTCACCGAGGGCGGCACCACGGCGTACCAGTTCCTGATGCGGACGGTCGCGGAGAACACCCGGCTGATCGACCCCGACGCGGCGGCGGCCAACGCGGCCGGAGGCAGCCTGCTCGGGGCCGCCCAGCAGATCGCCAACGCGCGGCTCCAGTCGTCGGGGCGCGCGGGGATGGCGGGCGCCAACGCCGCCAACGCCGCGCTCGCCGCGCGCAACGGGCAGGGCGGCGTGCTCGTCGACACCCGCAAGCGCCGAGAGGACGTCGAGAACGACCCCATCCTCCGCGGCATCGTGGAGTTCGGCGTGCCCCCGACGCCGGTCGCCCCGCCCGCCGCGGCCGGCGCCCCGCCGCCGCCGCCGCCGCCGCCGAGCGCCACCGCGCTCAACACCTACCAGGAGCAGCTGCAGATCGTGCGCGACGCCCTGCAGACGCACCTCGACAACCCGGTCGCCCCGACGACGCCGCTCATCACGGCGCTCACGACGGCGCAGACCCGGGTGCAGTCGCTCATCAACGGCGCCGTGGTGCAGTCCCGCCCGGTGCTCATCAACCTGCTCCCGCCGCCGATCGAGTTCACCGTGCAGCGCGCGACCAGCGCCCTCGCCGGCGCGGGCTCGGACCGCTGGTGCAGCGCCGTGGTGGTGCCCTACGCCCGCACCCTGCACAACCGCTACCCCTTCGCGGCCGGCGGCCAGGACGCCGCCCTCAGCGACGTCGCGGATTTCTACCGTCCCACGCGAGGCGCGGTGTGGGCGTTCTATACCGAGGCGCTCACCTCCGACATCGCTCGGCAGGGAGATCAGTACGACTTCGTCACGCGCCTCGGCAATGACATGGCCGACAACTGGCGCCCGGAGCTGCGCACCTTCCTCAACCGCTCGCAGGACCTCTCCACGGTGCTCTTCCCCGCCGGCTCGGACGCGCCGCGGGTCGACTTCGAGGTGCGCCTGCGCGCGACGCCCTCCATCGCCGAGCTTACCTTCACGGTCGACGGCGAGACGCTCCAGTACCGCAACGGCCCGCCCGAGTGGCGGCAGTTCCACTGGCCCGGCGCTGGGACGCAGCGCGGGGCGAAGCTGCGCGCGCGCGGCATCAACGGCACCGACGAGACCATCGAGCAGGAGGGCGAGTGGGGCCTCTTCCGCCTCTTCGAGGCGGGCGTCGTCCGCGGCGCCCCCGAGGCCCGCATCTTCTCGGTGGTCTGGCGCCTGCGCGACCAGGACATCGAGGTCGGCGTGGACATCCGCCCCGCCCGCAGCGAGAACCCCTTCTTCGGCGTGCCGCGCGCCGACAACGCCTCGACGGGCCGCTTCCTGCTGCCCTTCCGCTCCGAGGGCGTGACCGCGCCGCACCCCATCGCCCGCCGCGGTCGCTCGTGCAACCTCTCCGGCGTGCCGGGGATGCCCTCCGCCCCCGACGACTCCTCGCCGCGCCGCCGTCGCCGTCGCCGCCAGACCGGCGGCTGAGCCGTCCCCCCCCCTAACACCCCTCCGACGAGGCCCACTGCATGGGAGCTCCGACCGATCGGGATGCGCTCGGTGTGTACGGGAAGATCCCCGCCCAGGGGGACTTCGTCCGCGTCAACGCCTCCGACCCGGCCGCCCAGGCCCTCGACGTCTGGGTGCAGGAGGCCCTGGAGACCCTCGGGCGCATGGGGGTGCCCTTCCCCGCGGAGCCCCTGTACTTCCTGCACCACGGCGGGCACCCGTCGCTGCCCGCCACCATCGGCGCGATGATCGCCAGCCAGGACCGCGTCGGGCGCGTGTACCCGATGACGGTGTTCACGCGGGTCGACCCCGCCTGGCTCGCGACCCGCTGGTCGGGCGCGCCGCTGGGCTACGGGCTCTTCCTCCGCGACGCCACGCGCGTCTTGCGTGACCTCGGCCGCGCCGACGCGCAGCTCATCACGGCGTGGACCCGCAACCTCCGGCTGCCGACCCCGCAGGACCTCGCGCAGGTCGACGTGGTCTGCATGCACGCGCTCCAGACCTTCTCGTCCGCGCAGGTGCTCCCGCGCATGACCGGCGACCCGCAGGCGGCCTCGTGCTGGTACGCGCTCAAGACCGCCGTCGACGCGTGCGACAGCGCGCGGGTGCGCCCGGGCCGTCCGCCGATCGTGCTCGACGGCGCGCTCACCGGCGACCTCGACCTTTTCGCCTGGCTCGAGCTCCTGCGCCGCCGGCTGCAGGGCGCCTTCGTCCCGACGGTGCTCTGGACCGAGTCCGCCCCCGCCCGGATGCTCGTGTGCATGGGCCCGCCGTCGGGCTCGATGGTACGGTACCTGGTAAACCCCGACGACGCGGCGGCGCAGCACTGGCCGCTGTGGACGCACCGTCCGGAGGCGGTCGCGCAGGCCCGGCAGTCTCTGTCGCCCGCCCACCAGGCGGCCATCGCCCAGTGGAACGCCCCGCTGGAGACGCTTCTCTCTGCGCTCGGCTGGGCTTAGCCTCCGGACCGCGATTCACACCCTCAGACACGGTGCTCATGGACGTCGAAGAACTCCGCTCCCGCGCGCAGCCCTGGACCGCACCCATCTCCGACGAGGCGCCCGCGGGCGCCAACGCCAGCACCGACCCGCAGTACGCCGAGCTGCGCGACGAGGTGGCCAAGCGCGACTCGCCCTCCGGCGGTCAGATCCAGTGGCGCAAGGTCATCGACAACGCGACGGAGCTCTTACAGAACCGCTCGAAGGACATGCTGGTGGCGTCGTACATGGCCTTCGGGCTGTACACGTCGCGCGGGCTCGACGGGCTGGTCACCGGGCTCTCGGTGCTCGCGGTCATCATGGAGGACTACTGGGTCACGGCGTTTCCCGAGCAGAAGCGCATGCGCGGCCGGGTCAACGCCGTCGAGTGGATCATCAAGAGCTGCGACGCCGTCCTGCCCAACCTCCCGGTGACGGCGAAGGACCGCAAGACCCTCGCGGACCTCGACTTCGTCGCGAAGCACCTCGCCAAGGTGGCGCGGGACAAGTTCGCCGACGCCTGCCCCGCGATGCGCCCGCTCACCGAAGGGGTGCAGCGGCTGATGATGAACCTCCCGGCCGAGGCGCCTCCCGAGCCGCCTCCGCCTCCGCCTCCGCCTCCGCCACCGCCCTCCGCCGAGGCGCCGCCTCCGGTCGCTGCTCCGCCTCCGGTCGCCGCTCCGCCGCCGGTCGCTGCCCCGCCGCCTCCGATGGCCGCTCCGCCGCCGGTCGCCGCTGCGCCGCCTCCGGTCGCGGTGGCGATGCCCGCGGTCGCCGCCGCGCCGCCTCCGGCCGACGCGAGCGCCGTGGTGTCCTTCCTCGCGACGCTGGGCGGAAACATCTTCGAGGCGTCCAACACCCTGCGCAACGCCGACTCCACCAACCCCCTCTCGTACCGCATGGCGCGCATGGGGGTGTACCTGCACCTGGTCGACCCGCCGCCCGCGGACGGCGGCAAGACCAAGGTCCCCGCGCCGGAGGCCTCGCGGCGCGCGCAGCTCGCGAAGATCGCGGAGAACAGCAAGTGGGCCGCGCTTCTGGAGGAGAGCGAGTCGGCGCTCCAGCGGGGGCGCTTCTGGCTCGACCTGCACCGCTACTCGGCGATGTCCCTCGCGGGCCTCGGCGACGCCCACCAGAAGGCCCACACCGAGCTGCTGCGCGAGACCGCGCTGGTGATCAAGCGCATGCCCGCGCTGCTCGACCTCTCCTTCGGCGACGGCAGCCCCTTCGCGAGCGCCGAGACCAGGGCGTGGATCGAGTCCGAGGTGCTGCCCGCCCTCGGCGGCGGCGGCGGTGGCATGCCGATGATGGCGGCACCGTCGGGCGGCGGCGGCGCGCGGGTGGTCGTGGTGCAGGGCGGCGGCGGCGGCGGCGGCGGCGAGGACGCTGCGGTCATCGACGAGGCCCGCAAGCTGGCCTCGTCGGGCAAGCTGCCGGACGCGATCGCGATGCTCCAGGGGCGCCTGGCGTCGGCGGGCTCGGCGTCGTCGCGCTTCCGGGTGCGGCTGGGCATCGGGCAGGTGTGCATGGCGGCGGGGCAGGTGGCCCTGGCGCGCGCGGTCTTCGAGTCGACGGAGAAGGAGGTCGAGCGCTACGGCCTGGAGGAGTGGGACCCGGCGCTGGCCGCGGCCTCGTCCGAGGGGCTGTACGCGTGCCTGAAGTTGTTGGCCAAGGGGGGTAAGGCGCTGCCCCCGGAGGCAGGGTTGCTATATGATCGGGTTTGTCGTCTCGATCCGACGGCAGCATTGCGCCTTGGGGCTTGAACGCGGCAGAGTCGCCCCGGCGCTGCGCCGCGGGCGGCGGTGATCACACACGAGAGGAAGGTCTGGCATGTCACGAGAAGGTTCAGTAGCTCCCAAGGAGCGGGTCAACATCGTCTACAAGCCGGCGACCGGCAACGCGCAGGAGGAGGTCGAGCTCCCCCTGAAGATCATGATGGTCGGGGACTACACCCTCCGCCCCGACGACCAGGCGGTCGAGAACCGCAAGCCGATCAACGTGGACAAGGACAACTTCAACCAGGTGCTCGGCGAGCAGAAGCTCGAGCTCAACCTGGGCGTCGCCGACAAGCTCTCCAACGAGCCCGGCGCGGAGATGGCCGTCAACCTGAAGTTCAAGAAGCTCTCGGACTTCACTCCCGAGGGCGTGGCCAACCAGGTGCCCGAGATGCGCAAGCTGCTTGAGCTGCGGTCGGCGCTCAACGCGCTCAAGGGCCCGCTGGGCAACGTGCCGGGGTTCCGCAAGAAGATCCAGGGGCTCCTCGGTGACGAGGACGGGCGCTCGAAGCTGATGCAGGAGCTCGGCCTCGGCGACAAGGGCGGCACCTGATCGGTCGCCCGTCGGCTCAACCAAGAAAACCATCAAGGAATCACAGCACCCATGAGTGACCTGAAGACCCAGTCCCAGGGCGGGACGCAGACGCTGGAGCAGGGCTCCCTCCTCGACGAGATCCTCAACGAGGGGAAGATCAAGCCGAGCGAGGAGGGCTACGACGTCGTTCGCCGCGGCGTGCAGCACTTCATCGCGGAGATGCTCGCCCCCGGACGCGCCACCGAGCGCGTCGACAAGAACATCGTCGACGCCATGATCGCGGAGATCGACTCGCGGCTGTCCGCGCAGATCAACGCCATCCTGCATCACAGTGATTTCCAGCGCTTGGAGAGCGCCTGGCGCTCGTTGAAGTTCCTCGTCGACCGGGTGGACTTCCGCGAGAACATCAAAGTCGAGATGCTCAACTGCTCGAAGGAGGACCTCCTCAACGACTTCGAGGACTCCCCCGAGGTGCCCAAGAGCGGCCTCTACAAGCTGGTGTACTCGCGCGAGTACGGCACCTTCGGCGGCAAGCCCCTCGGCCTGATGGTGGGCAACTACGAGTTCGACGCTGGGCCTCAGGATGTCTCGCTGATGCAGAAGATCGCGTCGGTCGCCGCCATGGCGCACGCGCCCTTCATCTCCGCCGCGGCGCCGAAGATGTTCGGCGAGGACAACTGGGAGAACCTCCCCAACCTGAAGGACCTCAAGTCCCTCTTCGAGGGCCCGCAGTACGCCCGCTGGCACGCGTTCCGCGAGAGCGAAGACGCGCGCTACGTCGGCCTCACCATGCCGCGCTTCCTGCTGCGCATGCCCTACGGCGCGAGCACCATCCCGGTGAAGTCGTTCAACTTCGAGGAGGACGTCGTCGGCTCGCACGACAAGTACCTCTGGGGCAACGCCGCCGTGGCGATGGCCACCCGCGTGGCCGACTCCTTCGCCAAGTACCGCTGGTGCCCGAACATCATCGGCCCGCAGGCCGGCGGCACGGTGGAAGACCTCCCCCTGCACCAGTACGAGGCCATGGGCGAGATCCAGACGAAGATCCCGACCGAGGTGCAGCTCACCGAGCGCCGCGAGTACGAGCTGTCGGAGGAGGGCTTCATCGGCCTCACCTTCCGCAAGGACTCCAACAACGCGTGCTTCTTCTCGGCGAACTCCGTGCAGAAGGCGAAGTACTTCGGCCAGAGCCCCGAAGGCCGCGAGGCGGAGACCAACTACCGCCTCGGGACGCAGCTCCCGTACATGTTCATCATGAACCGCCTCGCCCACTACCTGAAGGTGCTCCAGCGCGAGCAGATCGGGTCGTGGAAGGAGCGGGTCGACCTCGAGCGCGAGCTCAACACCTGGATCGGCCAGTACGTCGCGGACATGGACGACCCCGCCCCGGGCGTGCGCTCGCGCCGCCCGCTGCGCAAGGCCTCCATCGAGGTCAAGGAGGTCGAGGGCCAGCCCGGCTGGTACCGCTGCGACCTCAAGGTGCGCCCGCACTTCAAGTACATGGGCGCGGCCTTCACGCTGTCCCTCGTCGGCAAGCTCGACAAGGAGTGATCCCCCCGGGCGGTCCCCTCGACGGGTGATCGCCCGCCCCTTCCCTCAAGACTCCCTCCCGGTGACGATCAGCGCGTGAGCGCGGCGATGATGCCCGCGTGCGCGGGGTAGCTCGCCGTGAGCGCCGCGCGGTCGGCCATCTCCAGGTCGCTGAACTCGAAGCCCGGCGCCACGGTGCAGCCCACCAGGGCCCAGCGGCCGCCCTTCGCCACGCGCGCTCCGAACCACTCGCCCGCCGCGACCACCGCCTGCGGGGAGGCGTCGGCCGCGTGTTGGCCCACGATCATCGTGCGCAGCGCGCCGTCGGGAGCGAGCGCCGTCACCTCGATGTCGCCGCCCGCGTAGTGGTGCCAGACCTCGTCGCTGAGGATGCGGTGCAGGGCGGAGAAGTTCCCCTCGGCGAGGAGGAAGTAGATCGCCGTGGAGGCGCTGCGCGGGCCGTCGAAGCCCGCGGCGTGGACGGCGCGCGGGTCGCGGAAGGTCTCGCGGTACCAGCCTCCCTCGGGGTGCGGGCGAAGGTCGAGGCGGGCGATGAGGGCGCTGAGCTCCGGGTCCATGCGCCGCACCCTCGCACGTCGCGAGCCGTCTCGCCGCCCTCTGCGCGGATCAACGCATGATCTCGTAGGGGCCGCCGCGCTCGACCGCGCGGAGGTACCCGGGGCGGGCGTGGTCTTCGCGTCTCGCTCGTAGGTCTTGAGCTCGTACTCGAGCCCGAGCTCTTCGAGCAGCCACAGAACGCGCCGCGAGCGCGAGTGGTCGAGAGGGTGGACCGTGATCATGGGAGCGCCATTCGTGGGGAACGGCGGAGCCTACGCGAAGCCCCACTCCCTGGGCGGTGCGCCGTCACGGCGGAGCGGGGGATCGGTTGTGGCGATGCGGGAGGGCGGGTTAAGCTTCGGCCAACCCTCACCCGATGGACGCGATCGAGATGCAGAAGCGCGTCCAGCCGGTGACCGCAGGGGGCGCCGGGGGTAACGCAACCCTCGTCGCCGCGCTGGCGATGCTCGCGGGCTGCGGTGCCGCCGCGCCGCCGGATCGTCCGCCCGGCGGCGCGCCGCAGCGCTCGCTGGTCACGAGCGCCGCGCCGTCGCGGGTGCTGGCCATCGGGTCGAACTACATCTCCGGCACGGCGTGGTCGGTGGCGCCGGACGGCACGTCGCGGCCGATGCCGCTCGGCGCGACGGGCGACACGGTGGTGCGCTCGCTGGGCGAGGTGATCGCGGTGCTCAACCGCGACCCGAGCCAGGCGGACAACCTCACGCTGCTCGAAGAGCGCGCGGGCGCCATGGTGCTGGTGAGCCAGGTCGACCTGCGGATGCCCGCCGAGCGCGACGCGTACCGCACGGCCAACCCCCACGACGTCATCGCCCTCGACGCGCGCACGCTGCTGGTGGCGCGCTACAACGTCCCCAGCCTTGCGGTGGTCGACGTGGCGCGGGCGGAGGTGGTGCGCACCGTCGACCTCGCGCCGTACCGCGGCGCGGCGCGGCTGCCCAACCCCGACGCGCTCTACCGGGTGGGCGATCGCATCTACGTGACGCTCCAGCGCCTCGACGACGTGATCAACCCCACGCAGCCGGGGATGCTGGTGCAGCTCGACGCCCGCACCCTGGCGGTCACGGCCACGCTCGAGCTCCCGCTGGTGAACCCCATCGGGGCGATGGTCCCGGTGCGCGAGGGGGTGGTGCGCTTGGCCATGATCGGGAGCTACGCGGTGGTGGGCGACGGCGGGGTGCTGGAGCTCGACCTGCGCGGCGAGGCGCCCGCGGCGGAGGTGATCGTGCGCGACGCCGACCTGCCTGCGGAGGTGCGCGGCAACATCGACGGACTCGCGGTCATCGACGACGACGCCGTGGTGCTGAAGGTGGTGGGCGAGCGGCGGCCGGGGAGGGACATCGACGTGCTGCGGGTGCTTCGCTACGAGCGCCGGGCGCGGACCGCGCGGGTGCTGGTGCAGCGCGGGGTGTGGAGCGGGGCGGCGCCGGTGGTGCTGGGCGACACGGTGTACGTGGGCGACCCGGGGGAGGGCGCCGGGCACGCGGGGGCAGGGGTGCGGCGGTACACCCTGGCGGGCGACGCGCGGGGCGCGGCGGCGGCGGCGGTGGGGGTGGAGATGTTCCCCTACGACCTGCACGCGGCGCCGTAGGAGCGGGCGGGCGTGATAGCGTCCGCGCCCCGATGAGCAACACCACCCGCAGCTGGAAACTCGATGGGTACGGGCCGGACGCGAAGGCCGCCCTGGCCGGGGCGCAGAGCCTCGCCGACGAGCGCGCGCACGCCGAGGTCGAGACGCTACACCTCCTCTATCGGCTGCTCGATCGCGACCCGCTGGTGCAGCGCGCGTTCGAGCTCGCGGGGGTCGACCCGGGCGACCTGATGTTCGAGGTCGAGGCGGTGCTGCGGAAGATCCCGCAGGTGCCGGGGGCGGTGGCGTTCCTGTCGCCGCGGCTGCTGGGGCTCACCACGCGGGCGGAGTCCGAGGCGTCGCGCGACGCGAGCCCGGTGCGGGTGCGGCACCTGCTCATCGCGATCGTCAACGAGGTCACCGGGCTCACCGGGGCCGTGCTGCGGGCGCTCGACGTCGACGAGCCGAAGGTGCGCGCCGCCCTCAAGACCCTGCCCGACTCGATGGCGTCGACCGACGCCGTGGTGGGCCCGAGCGTGCCGACGCCGGGCGGGGGCGGCGGGTCGGGCGGCGGGGCGACCGGCGACGTGCTCGCGAAGTACACCCGCGACCTCATCGCCGAGGCCGCGAAGGACCGCTTCGACCCCATCGTCGGCCGCGACGTCGAGCTGCGGCGGCTGCTCCAGGTGATCGCGCGGCGGCAGAAGAACTCCCCCGTGCTCGTCGGCGAGGCGGGCGTCGGCAAGCGCTCCATCGTGTACGCGCTGGCGGCGCGGCTGGCGCGCGGGGACGTCCCGGCGCCGCTGCGCAAGAAGCGGCTGATGCAGCTCGACCTGGGGCTGCTGGTGGCGGGCGCGCGGCTGCGCGGCGAGATGGAAGACCGGCTGCGCGCGGTGCTGGCGGCGGCGAGCGCGCTCGACGGCGAGGTGATCCTCTTCGTCGACGAGCTGCACAACCTGTTCAACAACCCGGGCGGGGGCGGAGGGCCGGCCGACCTGCTGAAGCCGGCGCTCGGGCGGGGCGAGGTGCAGATCATCGGCACCACCACCCCGGGGGCCTTCAAGAAGACCTTCGAGGCCGACGCGGCGCTCTCGCGGCTCTTCGCGATGCTGGCCGTCGAGGCGCCGACGGAGGTGCAGGCCATCGCGATGTGCCGCGGCATCGTGGAGCGCTACGAGGTGCACCACGGCGTGCGCATCAACGACCCCGCGGTGGTGGCCGCGGTGAAGCTCGGCAAGCGCTACCTCGGCGGCCGCGAGCTGCCCGACTCGGCCATCGACCTCATCGACGAGGCCGCGGCGCAGTGCCGGCTGGCGCTCGACGCGGGCCCGCCGGAGCTCGACTCGCTCTCGCGGTTGCAGGGCGCGCTGGAGGCGCAGCACCGGTCGCTGGTGGACGAGGAGGACGGGCCCTCGGTGGAGGTGCGGAAGGTGGTCGAGGCCGAGCTCGCGGACACGCGCGCGAAGCTCGAGGTGCTGCGCCCGAAGTGGGACCGGCAGCGCGACGTGATCGCGGCGATGCGGGGGGCGAAGGCGAAGATCCTCACGCTGCGGGCCGAGCGCGACAAGGCGGCGACGGCGGGCGACACGGCGGCGGCGTCGCGGCTGGCGACCAACGAGCTGCCCGCGGCGGAGAAGGCGCTGGCGGAGGCGGAGGCGGCGCTCTCGAAGGAGGGCGAGCTGCTCTCCAAGCTGAGCGTGGACGAGCACGGCATCGCCGGGGTGGTGGAGCAGTGGACCGGCGTGCCGGTGAGCAAGATGCTCGCGAGCGAGACCGAGAAGCTGCTGGCCATGGAGGACCACATCCGCAGCCGGGTGGTAGGGCAGGACGAGGCGCTGCGGCTGATCGCGAAGGCCGTGCGCCGGGGGAGGGTGGGGCTGCGCGACCCGGGGCGCCCCATCGGGAGCTTCCTGTGCCTCGGGCCCACGGGCGTCGGGAAGACCGAGCTGGCCAAGGCGCTGGCGGAGTTCTTGTTCGACGACGAGGCGGCGATGGTGCGCCTCGACATGAGCGAGTTCATGGAGAAGGGCTCTGTGTGGCGGCTCATCGGCTCGCCCACGGGCTTCGTCGACAGCGAGTCGGGCGGCATGCTGACCGAGGCCATCCGTCGGCGGCCCTTCTCGGTGGTGCTCTTCGACGAGGTGGAGAAGGCCCACCCGGACACCTTCAACATCCTGCTCCAGGTGCTCGACGACGGCCGGCTGAGCGACAACCGCGGCCAGCTCGCGAACTTCAGCGACACGGTCATCGTGATGACCAGCAACATCGGGGCGCCGAGGATTCTCGAGGCGACCGAGGAGGGCACCTCGGACGAGGCGCTGCGCGAGGAGATCCAGGGGGAGCTGAAGAAGCACTTCCGGCCGGAGTTTCTCAACCGCATCGACGACGTGCTGATCTTCGACCGGCTGAGCAAGGTGGCCCTGCGCGGCATCGTCGACATCCAGCTGAAGCGCCTCGCGAGGCTGTTGAAGGAGAACCAGATCGGCCTGGAGGTGACCAACCCCGCGCGCGACCTGCTCACCGACCTCGGCTACGACCCGGCCTACGGGGCGCGGCCCTTGAAGCGGGTGATCCTGAAGCAGCTGCAAGACCCGCTGGCCGAGGAGCTGCTGCGCGGCGGCTACAAGCCCAAGGACACGGTGCGGGTGGACGTCGGCGACGCGGGCTTCTCGTTCACGAAGGTGTAGCGGAGAGGAAGACGGGGGGGCAACGGGTCACCCGCCGCCCAGCCACGGGGCGAGCGAGGCGGCGTCGCGGGTCGCGAGCGCGGTGCCCACGGCCTCGGGGCCGTCGGCGTCGATGTGGAGGAGGAGGGCGTCGCGCTCGGAGGGGGTGAGGGCCCGGGCGAGGGTGAGCTCGGCGACGCGCACAAGCGCAGGGAGGAGGGCGCGGACGGCGTCGTGCTGGCCCTCCTGCCTCCCCTCCTGCCTCCCCTCCTGCCTCCCCTCCTGCCTCCCCTCCTGCCTCCCCTTCACGAGCCCCTGCGCCAGCCCCTCGGCGTGCTGGGTTCGCATGTACTCCTCGGCCTCCGTGACATCGAGCATCATCGCCTCCGTGAGGGCGACGCCACGACGACGCGCCGCCAGGAACAACTGTATCACCGCCGTGTAGATCTTCTTCCCACGAGGCAGTCGGCCGTACCGGTCGCGCAGCGCCCGGAGCGCAGCGTGGAGCGTCGTGCCCGCGCCCATCAGCCGCAGGGGGAGGGTGTCGTCGGTGGGCTCCAGCTCCGAGAGCACGACGATCGACAGCCGGAGCGCGGGGCCCAGGTCGTAGAACCCTGGCGGCGCTCCGGACGTGCGGAGCGCACGCATCTCTTCGATGGCGGTGTCGGGTCGTCCCGCGCAGAGGAGCCACGCGCGCTCGGCGAAGGCGCGTTGGAGCGGCGCACGAGCGTGGCGGTGGTTGAGGAGCTTGCGCAGGCAAGCGCTCACGTCGTCGCTGCTCGGGGCGTCGTGAAACGCCTCGAACAAGCACGCCCGGTCGGTCATCGAGCCGAGCAGCCCGAGGGCGCGGCGGTCGGCGTCCCGGGACGGGTCGGGGACGAACAGCACGTCGGCGCGTTGCGACGGCAGCGCCGGGACCTCGACCTCCGTCTCGACCGCACCGACCTCGTGGAGGAGCAGGTCGAGGATCTCCTTGGCCAGACTGTCGAAGGGGGAAGCCATCGGGTGTGACCGGGGCGCAGAGCGCGCGGCGTGCCGTGAGGAAGCCGCAGTGTTTCGGATCCTCGTGGGGGTTTAGCGGCGGGTGG